>Ga0255758_10000284_pt1 | contig 56151 bp, 30 predicted proteins | sample 011ome_24_FD_179958 | JGI IMG/M metagenome (GOLD analysis project Ga0255758, IMG submission 179958) | Coastal salt marsh microbial communities from the Groves Creek Marsh, Skidaway Island, Georgia - 011513CT metaG (version 2) | ecosystem: Environmental > Aquatic > Marine > Intertidal zone >... | reverse complement strand
TTGTTGGAATTTCATCATCCGAAAGAGAGAGAAAAAAGAACGCATCAGACGAAGACAGAGGAGACGGGATATTATACCACGACTACGAGTTGAAGAGAGAGAGAGAAGAGGCGTTTTAGAGAACAACGTTTAAAGTAGACGAAAGAGCGCATAGAAGAATCAGAAGAAGAATTTTAGCAGAGAGAGAGAGAGAGAGGGAAAACAACAGAACCAACGAGGACGAAAGAAGAAAAAAGTATGGTGTACGTGAAAGGAGAGGACGGGTTATCGGTGCAAGACTTGACTAAACTAGACATTTCCTCGCTGAACCCTTTATCGCCGGAAATCATCTCCAGACAGGCGACGATTAACATCGGGACGATTGGACACGTCGCGCACGGGAAGTCCACGGTGGTGAAAGCTATTTCCGGCGTGCAGACGGTTCGTTTTAAGAACGAATTGGAAAGGAACATTACGATTAAACTCGGGTACGCGAACGCGAAAATATACGAGTGCGAAGATCCGAAATGTCCGAGACCGGACAGATATTGCGCGTATTCGAGTTCGAAACCGGACGATCCGGATTGTTTGGTGAAAGATTTTGAAGATAAGAAGATGAAACTGATTAGACACGTCTCTTTTGTCGATTGCCCGGGGCACGATATTCTGATGGCGACGATGTTAAACGGCGCCGCGGTTATGGACGGGGCGTTACTTTTAGTCGCCGGGAACGAGACGTGTCCGCAACCACAAACGAGCGAGCATTTAGCCGCGGTGGAGATTATGCGATTGAAACACATCATCATTTTGCAAAACAAAATCGATTTGGTTCAAGAAAACGCCGCGGCGAATCAGTACGATCAAATTTGTAAGTTTATTCAAGGGACCATCGCAGACGGAGCGCCGATTGTGCCAATCTCTGCGCAGTTGAAGTATAACATCGACGCGGTGTGCGAGTACATCGTGAAGAAGATTCCAGTTCCGGTGAGAGATTTCACGTCCCCGCCGAATATGATTGTCATTCGATCCTTCGACGTGAACAAACCGGGCGCGGAAGTAGACGACATTCAAGGCGGCGTCGCCGGTGGTTCCATTTTACAAGGCGTTTTAAAAGTTGGACAAGAGGTGGAAATCCGACCAGGGATTGTCTCTAAAGATGCGGAAGGTGCCGTAACCGCGACGCCAATCAAAACGAGAATCGTCTCCTTATTCGCCGAACAAAACTTGTTGCAATACGCCGTCCCGGGCGGTTTAATCGGCGTCGGCACAACGTGCGATCCAACCTTAACCAGAGCCGATCGCTTAGTCGGTCAAGTTCTTGGTCAAGTCGGATGCTTGCCGTCCGTATTCACCGAATTGGAGGTGAACTTTTTCTTACTGAGAAGACTTTTAGGCGTCAAGACGCAAGGCTCGGAAAAAGCCGGCAAAGTCTCCAAGTTGAGCAAAGGCGAAGTGTTGATGTTGAACATTGGATCTATGTGCACCGGCGCGAGAGTCGTCGCGGTCAAGAACGATTTGGCAAAGATGCAATTAACCTCTCCGGTGTGTACCAAAGAGGGCGAAAAAGTCGCGATTTCTAGAAGAATCGAAAAGCACTGGCGTCTCATCGGTTGGGGCTCCATCCAAAACGGCACGGAAATCGCCGTATCCGGAAGCAAGTAACCGCGCGAAAACGTAAGAGGACGAGAAGAGAAAGAATTTAATTAAAAAGTACTAGGATAAAGAAAAACAACAACAACAACGGCGAGAACGGATTCGCACAATTTCAATTGCACGTGTCAGAGAGAGATATAGTAAGAGTTTTAATTCAGATGCGTTGTTTCGTTCGTAAGTGTTGTTTGTTCGTTTTTCTCTCTCTCGGCCGCCGCCACAAAAAACTCTTCACTTCAACACAGCGCTCGTCGGTGCGCGAATATTCACACTAAGCATCATCCGAAAAAAGCCCGTACAGCAGTAGCGCGTAATAATAATGTCCACCTCCCCGTGGGTCGCTCTCGCGGCGAAGCGAGAGGACCCGAACGCCGCTCTCAAACGTTTCGACGCAGAAACGTTTCGTCCGCCACCTCGAAATCTCCCGAACGAAACCATCTGCGTCGTCGACGCGAACGCCATCGTGAAAGGACAAAACTTGAGCAATTTGTCCTCAAAAAGCACCAAAGAGGAGGGGGGAGAATTGGTATTCAAAGAGTTGGTGACGACGTCGGCAGTCCTCAAGGAAATTAAAGACGAACACGCGCGAATGAGGCTGCAAAACGACCCGAATTGGCAGCGGTTGCGCGTCTCGGAAGCGGACGAGGAGACGGTGTCGCTCGTGAAACGGTTCGCGCGATTGACGGGGGACATTGGGCAGTTATCGGAACCAGATGTTAACGTCATCGCGTTAGCGTTAAAGTTAGAGAGAGAGAAGTGCGATGGGGATTTGAGTCACATTCGGACGGTTCCGCCGCCGGCGAGGAAATATCGACGCAAAGCGAGCAAGACGGGCGCGAAGCCGCTTCCGGGATGGGATTTCGTGAGCAACGCGGAGGATTGGAAAGAATTGGACGAGATGAACGCGGAGATGGAACGGATGGAGAAAAAGTTAGTGGTTGGGGAGGACGTCTCCGAACGGTTCTCGAAGATTGCGTTGGAGAAGGAGAAATTGTTGCAGAGAGGGTTGGAGGCGAAGAGTTTAGTGAAAGACGACGGGGACGAGAAAGAACGAGAAGAAGAAAAAGAAGCGGCGTACGAAGAAGGCGCGAACGACAAGGACGACGACGAGTGGGAACCTGCGATTTCTAGAACCACGCGAGTTAGAAGAATGAAACGAGAACAAAGAAACAGAGAGCGCGAGGATGAAATAGAAAAAGAACGAGAACAAATAATAGCCGCAGAGATGCAACAACAACAAGAAGAAAAAGAAGAAGAAGAAGGAGATGAAGGCGTGGACGAAAACGCCGGCGTCTCCTTTTTTCAATCCGAACCGGGAGAGATTCCAGACACTGACGAAGACGACGACGATGAAGAAGAAGAAGAAGGAAACGATGACGACGCGCTCAGTCAATACACTGAGAAAACGCAAATCTTGACCGAGGAGCAACAAAAGCACGAACAAAAACGGCAAAACTCTCTCGTTTCCGTCGTTACCGCCGATTACGCCATGCAAAACGTCATCTTACAACTCGGTTTGAAACTGTTCACCCCAGACGGCATGCGCGTGAAAGAAGTCAGACGATGGGTCTTGCGTTGCCACGCGTGCGAAACCGTCACTGCCAACACGCAACGCGTCTTCTGCCCAAAGTGCGGCAACAACGCCTTGGAACGGGTTGAAAAATTCACCGGCTCGGACGGCGCCGAACACTACGGCGTCCGAAACAAACACGTCTTGAAAGGCACGAAATATTCAATCCCGATGCCTAAATCCGGCCGAACGGGTAAAAAGATGGAACCCATCCTCCGCGAAGATCAACTCATCGGACGTAAAATCACCAAAAAAGAGCGCGAATTGAACAACATCTCCAAGAAAACCGAAGACGTGTTCAACTGCGAGTTTAGCGAGGATAAATACGGCGAATACAAACACGTCGGCGACGCGCAAAAGACGATCATAAGCATCGGCGGCGGGAACGTCAAGAAGAATCCAAACGAAAGGAAACACGTCGCCACGAATAGAAGACGCAAGTAGTAGTTTTAGTAGTAGTAATACGAGTATAATACTAATAGAGTATTATGAGTGCAGTTTCGCTGAAAAGAAGATGTCTCTCGTCTCCGCTCTCTTTTCTCGCAAACAAAGTCTATTTTCACACATAAGGGGGGCTTTATCCCTTCCATCATTCTCTTTCTTTAATAATAACAATAACGAAGAATACGCGCGAAACAACGCGTAGTATTAGTAGTACAACTGTAGTGTTTTATTCGATCACAACCGCTCTCTATTTTCAACAACGCCTTCTCTGCCACGCACCACGCGCGCATAATACCACCACGAATAGAAAAGAGAGATCATTTGGATGATTTCTTGTCGTAATAGCTTTGAATTTCCTTTCGTCTTTCCCAGTGCGAATACTTCCAAACCGCCCCGGCGACTAAACCTAAGGACATCCCGATGACGGCTTCTTTCACGAGGTAGACTTTTTGCGCCACGCCGTGGTACACCGTGGGGCCTGCCATTTTATACGCGCGATATCACCGACGAATAAAATCTGATGAAATTGGATCTCCTTCTTTTTCTAATGAGAGACAAAAACCTCGCAGCCTTTTAGGGTTTAAGACCCTAAATGACTACACGCAAAAATTTTCAAAATTCTTTTGCTTGTGAAAAAACAACGAAGACGGCATTTTATATCACACGAAGCACACACACACATACAAGGATGAGGAATACTCGCACTGCTACTATTAAATCGATCGACCCCTCGTCGGTGCACAGAATATGTTCCGGCCAAGTCATCTTGGACATTTCCTCGTGTGCGAAAGAACTCATCGAGAACAGCGCAGACGCCGGGGCGACGAACGTGGAAATTCGAATGCGAGAGTTTGGATTGGAATCCGTCGAGGTGAGCGATAACGGTTCCGGAGTTGCGAGAGAGGACGTGAAGATGTTGACGATGAAATACGCGACGTCGAAACTGAGAACGTTTACGGATTTAGAGGATGGGGTGGATACGTTTGGGTTTCGAGGCGAAGCGTTGTCGTCCTTGTGTGGGACGTGCGAGCGATTGATAATCACCACGAGAACTTCGAGCGACGAGGAAGGCGTGAGGGTGACGTTTGATAAAAACGGCGACGTCGAGACGGAGGAGATTTGCGCGCGGTCGGTTGGAACGACCGTGAGAGTTGAGAAGTTATTTCATCCCTTACCGGTGAGACGGAAACAGTTTGAACGAAACAAAGCGAAAGAGTACGCGAAGTTGTTGCGGGTTTTACAAGGCTACGCGTTGGCCTCGGAAACGAGCGGGTGTCGATTCGTCGCCACGCACCAGCAAGGTAAAAACGGCGCCAGGCAAACGGTGTTGCAATGTCGAGCGTCTGTTTCAAATGGTGGTGGTGGTGGTTTCCGCGATCGCGTGGCGTCGGTTTTCGGCGCGAGAACGGCGGAGAGCGTGTTTGAAATCGACATCGGTTTAGAGCGAGAGAAGAGCGCGGATGAAATTTTAGAAGAAGAAGTAAAAGAAGAAGAAGAAGAGGATGTAGAGGATGTAGATAACGACGACGACGATCGTTTCGGACGATGTACAGGGTGGGTCTCTTTGCCCGGTCTCGAAAATAAGAAAACCTCCGCGCGAGCCTCGGCAGATCGGCAATTCTTTTACGTCAACGGACGCCCGGTAGATTATCCGAAAATCGCGAAAACTCTGAATGAAACGTTTCGCGCGTACAACGCGACGACGACGAACGCAAATTATCCGTCCTGCGCATTGAATTTTGAAGTGCCGAAACATCTCGTGGACGTGAACGTCTCTCCTGATAAGAGAACGGTCATGTTTACGAACGAACACGACATATTGATGTACTTTAGGAACGGGATCAAGAAAGCGTTCGAACGCGCGGTTGGCGGGAACGGAGAAAGAGGGTCGGCGGATGGTCTCGTGAGGAATTTTAGAGCAACCGGGGTGGATCTGTCGCAGCTGCCGATGACGCCCGCAGACGCGTTGATTGATGGCCCGATGAAGGGTACGATGATGATTGATACCGATGAGTTTGAAGTGATTGACGACAGCGATGGAGAACAAGGAAAAGAAGGTATCGCTTGCGCGTTACCCATGCCGCCGATCCAAGTCAAAGAGGAGGAGCCGATGCGAGTTTCCGCCGACGCTTCGACGCAACAACAACAACAGCAGCAGCAAACAGATTTGCAAGCCTTTGGTTTCACTCGAGAAGCTGTACCTGCCACGCAAAGGAGAAACGCAGCCGTTATCGATAAGATTGCGGCCGAAATCGCCGCGGTTGAAAACACGGAGACCAAGTTTCAATCGTTACCGGAGACATACAAGGAACGCGCGGTGATGTTACCGTCGGATTCGGAAAACGACGAAGACGACATTATGGATGCAGATTTCGACCCATTCGCGATGAAAGCGACGATGGCGGGTAAAATTTCGTCGAAGAAGCGCAAAGTAATCGATGATCTAAACGCGACGACCGAAGCGGAGGAGAATGAAATAATTGAAAACGACGTAGACGGCGAGAAAGAAAATAACTTTGAGCATCGAAACGCTCAACAGCAACGACAACAACAGCAAACGCTTAAAGAAGTCGAGTTTAATATCGATGTCGTTCGCGTAAAGAGGTTGAAACGAGCGAAAAGAGAGAAACGTTTAGCGCTCGAAAGGGAGAAAAAAGCCTCCGCGGATGCCGAGTTGCTGAAAGAAGCTTCTTTACACAACCAAGATAACGCGGCGGCAACCAACGCGCTCATCCGGCGGTTCGATAAATCCGAGTTTGCCAACGTTCGCGTCGTCGGACAGTTCAATCTCGGCTTCATCATTGTCGTTCGCGACAATACCGATATATTCATCGTCGATCAACACGCCAGCGACGAGATTTACAATTTCGAGCGACTACAAAAAACGACGACGTTGAACAAGCAACCGTTGATTCAACCGCAACGGTTGGAACTGTCACCGGCGGAGGAACAGATCGCGAGATCGAACGAAAAGACGTTCTTAATGAACGGGTTTGGGTTTTGTGACGTTGCAACATCTCCTCCCAACTTTCCGGGCGATGTATCCTCCTCCTCTCGCTTGGCGCTCGCCGCGGTCCCGTTTAGCAAAGACACCGTCTTCGACGCCTCGGACGTCCACGAACTCGTCGCAATGCTCGACGAGGGAGAATACGCCGTCCCAGTTCGTTCTCAACTTTCCGTCGGTTTATTAAAAAACTCCGCCGCCGATGCCGGCGGTAGTACTAAAACCGTCCTCCGTCCGAGTAAAGTCCGAAACATGCTCGCCATGAGAGCCTGTCGGTCGTCGATCATGATCGGCGCGCCTTTGAGTCGACGCAGGATGAAGAAAATCTTGCAAAACTTATCCGCGTTGGAGAGGCCGTGGAACTGTCCTCACGGAAGGCCAACCATGCGACACGGCTGTCGATTGTAATATTATAATATTTAGCTATTTTTAGGGGATTTCGACAGTATTTGTTCAATTCAATTTAAAATACCCTAAACAACAAGACGCCGAATTTGGTTCAACAAACAACTCTCAAGCCGCAATGTAATCGCTCTGTTTGATTACACGACACAACAGCTCTACGCGGCAACACCAACACAAACGACAAAGAATATAAGACAAAGACCTGAGATCATGTCCAAAGAAAAGAAAGAGAAGAAAGAGAAGAAAGAAAAGAAAGAGAAGAAAGACTCTGAATCTCCCACGGGATCTCCCTCGAAAGAAAAGAAAGAAAAGAAAGAGAAGAAAAGGAAAGAGCCGGAACCTGCGACCATCGAGAATACTAAGGAGGAGGACACGAAGAAGGTACGCAGTGTTCGTTGTTTTATGTCGCGCTCGTCGACGTCTTTTCTCTCTCTCTTGACGCGAGAGTGATTAAAACGAGAGAGAGATTAGATTGATTTCGTGAGAAAGAGGCGCCGCCGCCACCCTCCTTTTCCCCTGTTTTACCAAACTAACACCAAAAATTTTCTTATTATTACGCAGGACGAGGAAGATGACGATGGCGATTTCAAAGTGCACAAAAAGTCGGACAAGCAAATAGTCGGCGGGAAAGTCTTGGACACGTTCGAAGACGAAACGTTATCCTGCCGAGACTGCGCGGAAGACTTTGTGTTTACCTCCGGCGAGCAAGAGTTTTACGCTTCGAAAGGGTGGGAAAACAAGCCGACGAGATGCGAGGCGTGCAAAACGGCGAAGAAAGCGAGGTTTGGAGAAGATAAGCCGAAGTGTTACGCGTACGAAAGAGGCGAGTGCACCAGAGGAGAGAATTGCAGGTTTTCGCACGGGTCTGAACCGACGTACGGGGGCGGCGGCGGCGGCGGCGCTCCGGTGTGCTACGCGCATCAAAGAGGCGAGTGCACCAGAGGCGATTCGTGCAAGTTCTCGCACGAAGAAGGCGGCGGTGGCGGTTCCCGACCGCCGTCGAGAGGTGGCGGTGGCGGTGGCGGCGGTGGTGGCGTCTGCTTTGCGTTTTTGAAGGGTGAGTGCACGAGAGGCGATTCGTGTCGATTTGCTCACGATAAAAACGCCGCCCCGCCGAAAGCTTCCGGCTCGTGTTACGCGTTCCAAGAAGGGAGGTGCGATCGAGGCGACGCGTGTCGATTTCAGCACAATTAATGCACTGCGTGAAAACCGTGTTTGTGTTTGTGTGTGTGTGTGTGTGTGAAGGAGAGAGAGAGAGAGAGAGAGAGAGAGAGAGAGAGAAAGAAAGAGAAAGAAAGAGATACGAAGAAGCGCCTGAGAGCAAGCATCGTATCGTGAGTTACTATATATAAAAACCATATTATAATATCAATATTATTACAAGTCTTGAGTTGAGGAAAAAATACGGGTACTTTCGTTCGTTCGTTTCTTTTCCATCATTCGCTCGCTAATGCTTTCGACTCTCTTCAATCGTCTACGTCCATCTTGTCGTCGCCGTCGTCCTTCTCTTCTTCTTCTTCTTCTTCGGAGTCCTCGTCGTCCGGCTCGTAATGCGTCCCTTCCGGTAAAGGGTAAACGAACGCCTTCTCCGCTGTTGCGGCATCTCTTTGTCTCTTTTCTAAACTATCCGGCTCTTTCGCCGCGTCGTTGACCATATCCGCGTCGTCGTCGTCGTCCTCCTCCTCTTCCTTCTTCTTCGCAACCGCTCCCGCGCCGTGTGTGTCTGTCAAATCTATGCCTCGTCGCCACGCGTCGTACACGCCTTTGAAATGTTCCAACGCGTACCCTTCTGGATTACCGTACCGAGCGGATTTCCAACCGTCGTCTGCTTTTTTGGATGGATTCACGTTCCGTTTACAATGAATCGCCCACGCCGACGGACTCGTGTACACTCTCCGATCGCAGCTGCCCACTTTGCACCCGCAAATAATCTCCCCTTCCTCGGTCAAATCTCCAGTATACACGTTCCCTAAATACACGACAAACATCTTCTTCTTCCCATTTAACAGAAATCCAAGCTTTGTCAGCGTCGCTAAATTCACCGCCACTTTCACCGGTCTCCCGAATGCCGCCATGTGCGCGTCTGCGTTTATCTGTCCTCTCTGCATGGCGTTCATCGCCCTGCTCCCTCGGTTCACAAAGCTCAACTCGTCCGCTCTCCTCGCTCGATCTCCCGCGACAATCCCGCTGGTATAATTCGGATCTTCCTTCTTCCTCCTCGCGGTTAACTCGTCGTGTCTTTTCTTCCATCGTTTCTTCGATTCAATCAACCACTTTCCTTTATCGCGTTTCCAGAGTTGCAACATGGCGTCCGCCTGCGGTTGCCGGTCCAAAACGATTTGCATCGTCGCCCAGTCTCGGCCGACGTCCACTTCGTTCGTCTCGTCTTCCGATTCTTCTTGCTCGTCTTCGTCGTCATCTTCGTCTTCGTCTTCATCGTCCTCGTTTTTTTGCGCATCATCCCCTTTCGTCGTCGTCGTCTTCTCGCCGCCTTGTTCTCCTCCTCCTCCTCCTCCTCCTCTCGAAGGATCGGAATTCAAATTTAACGTTGTTTTCCGGTCCGCCTCGGCTGCGTTTAAGAATATGTCCTCCTCTTTTTCCTCCTCCAAAATGTCGTCCTCGGCAAAAGCCTTCTTCTTTCCTTCTTCGTTTTCTTCGTTTTGCTGCTTTATCGTCGTCGTCGTCAAAGTCGAGCATCCGATGCGCAGAACTTTCCCGGTGTACCCGGAGACGGAGACGAGCGATTTGATTCGTGTCGTTGGAGTATTTTTGTTGTCGTTGGAGGACATTTCCATCGTTTGTATCATCTCACTCTCTTTCCTAGTGTCCAGGGATGATGCAAAAGTCTTCGTCCTCTTTGTCTTTGTCTTTGTCTTCGTCTCCCGCGCGTGTAAAGGTACGACAGAAAAGGACAACGTTGTTTGATGTGAGGCATTCGACCCCCAAGAAGGAAAGGTGGGAAACGTGAAAAACGCTCGAAAAATGGCGCATAAAAAACGAAGGAAAGCTCTACTAAAGCAGAAGCGGGTATTGGTGATAGTAGTCTATTAGTAGTATTCGTATTACTCTTCGAGTAGTCGTTGCACTAAATCGGCTTTCAAACCATCCACGGGCAAACCTTTCGCGGTTAACATTTCTTTGAGTTCTTTCACGGTTCGTTTGCTCAAAGAAGTCGTCGTTTCTTTGTCGTCATTTTTTTGTTTCGACGATTGGCCGCTCGGTCCCGGTGGCGGATGGGGTTCGACGGAAGCGCTTTTGGAGCGGCGCGTTGAGCGTCGTGGTTGTTCTTCTGGCGCGGGAGATGGAGATTTCGACGATCGAGCCGCGCCGCGCTTCCTCGGCGCTCTAGCCGCCGCCTCTACTGCTGTTACTGCTGCTGCTGCCGGTGGCGGTGGCGGGACGTCTATCTCTTTCTCCTCTGGTATCGTCTCCGGGATGTTTTTTGGCTTTTCTTTCTCCTCTCCCGCCGCTTTTTCGGGTTTCTTCGCCGGCTCGCTCATCGTCCACGGCGCCAAATCTTTCGCGTGTATCCCCGGCGATACCGAGCGTTGTCTCGTAAATCCTCTGCTCCCGATTTCAGGAATTTTCGGCCCGTCCGCTCTGTTTCTATTCGTATTCAAGTTCACCGACGGTCTCGTCCACGTCTTGGCCGCTTTTTGTTTCGAAGGCGGCACGTACGGCGCCGCTTTCATCGTCATCTCCCCGGGCGGCGGCACGAACTTCTCCTTCCGCTCTCCTTCTTCTTTCACCTCTCCGTCTTCTTCTCCGTCGTCGTTGTTCGCATCATCACGCTCTTCGATGTTTGCTCTCATTTTCTTCGGCGGTGGCGGCACAAACGACGTATTCTTCTTCTGTTCCTTTTCTCTCGTCCACTCGTTCGTCGTCGTCGCCATCCGTTCTCGATCCATCGGTCCCTCGTATTCTCTGATCCCTCTCCCTCTGTCGTCGCGGTGAGTATTCGACGGTGGTGGCCTTTGAAACCGTCTCGGCGCCGGTCGTCCTCCTCCTCGTCGTTCCCAACCCCGATCATCACCATCGTTATTCTCCTCCTTTGTCTTCTTCTTCATGAAATCCGCCGCGCGTTCGCTCGCGCGTTCATACAGTCGAATTTTTTTCAGCAAATCTTTCCTTCTCTGGAGGAGCTTTTTGTCCTTCATCTTTGTCACGTCGTCGTCGTTTCTCTTCGTCTTCTTCGTCTTCTTTCGTCGTCTTCTTTCTTCGGAAGAGGAGGAGGAGGAGGACGAGTGAGAGGAGGACGAAGATCCTCCCGTTTCTTCGCTCTCCGAAGACGACGAAGAGGATTCAGAGGAGGAAGATTCATCATCTCGCCGCCGTTTTCTTTTTGCCATTTTCGTTGTGCTCTTTCTGCTGTGTTGTTGGTGTCACTTTCGCGTCTCGTCGTCTCGCTCTTCGAAAGAACGTGTTTTGACGCACAGAGTGGTGAGAGAGAAATCGCGTTTTATGCCGGTGTTTTGTGTGGTTTATGCGCGTGAATGAGAAGACTATTTGTGGGGTACTCTTTTAGAGGGAACTCGAGACAAAATTTCCCTCATTTTTTTTACTCTCCTACTACAACTGCATATAGTATTACCGAGCGACATCGAACGCGGGATTCTGCGGCCTGGCTTTCCCTATTCTCTCCCTGATGTACACCTTTGGTTCGATCAACAACGTTTCACTCTTTTCGTTTTTCCCGCGTTTTTGTCTTTGTTTCTTTTCATCTTTTCTCTTCTCGAGAAGAGATTCAATCTCTTTCTTTTTCTCTTCGACAAACGCGTTGGCTTTTTTACCGAACGCGTCGACGAAGGGTATGTCGTTTTTGCGATTCGGGTCGCGGAGGACGAGGTGGAAGGAGACACAGGCGGCAAGGATGGAGAGACGGCGCGTCCATCTCGTCCATTTTAGTTGTTCCAGTTCCAGTTGTTGTTTGGTTTTGGATTTCGGTTTCTTCTTCTTGGACGTGACTTCTTCTTCGTCGTCCTCGTCTTCTTCATCCGCGCGAGCGCTACTATTCGCGGGGGCGGCGGCAGCATTTTTCGCGGACGGTGGTGTCGTCGAGGAACGAATTTGACCCATTTGGCTACTACTAGTTGGGTTTTGGTCGTCTCGTTGGTTGCTCACCGAAAACGCTGGAATGGCGGGTTCGTTGCCTCTCAAATACTTCTCGTGTAGAACTCCCGCCGCTCTCTCTTTGGTCAAATTGACGTACCTGCCTCGTCTGGCTCGAGACGTCGCATCGATATCAGTTCGTAAAGCAATCTCTAAATTCTCCAAGTTCGTCTCTCGTTTGCGCTGGAAAGACATTTTCGCATCTTCGAGGGTTTTGTGTTTTGCCATTTTCGGAACGTCCTCCGTCTCGAGAGCTGTTTGGACCGCGTCTATGAATTTGCCCGGATGCGCCGTCGCCAGAACGACGAGAGCGTTTTCACCGTCGTGGTTGTTCAAACCCATCGATTGCGCTGCATGTAAAGCTACTGCCGTGTGCGGACATGCCAAGTATTTGTGCACGTCCAAGTTATATTTCATGCTCTCAAAGGTGTCGTAATCCGACACCTCCGCGGTCAAAAATGTCTCTCTGAAATTTCTCAAAACTTTCTTCGGCAACGTCGCGTGTCCGTAAAATTCGTACGTATCTTGAATCCTCCGTAAAATTTCGGTATCGCCTTCCGCGCAATAATATACAACTCGCCACAAGTTATATGGCATCACGCAATCCATCGCCGACGCGACTGTCTTCTCTGCTTTGCTCTTTTTTACAATCTCACCAGTCATCGCAATCTCGTGCGCAGCTCCGTTCGCGTTGGTCGCTAAAACCACTTCCGTCATGGGCAAACCCATCTCTCGAGCTAGCTGAGCGGTGAATGCGTGTCCCATCGCCCCAGTCGGCACCACGCACGTCATCGTGTGGTTCTCAATCTCCTCCTCTGTCGTCTTCCCGTGCATGGTTCTAAAATAACACCAAAAAAAATGAGGCAGTTGCGCTAAAATCCTCAAAATGTTACAGCTATTCAACGACGTGATCCCGTTCCTTTGCACAAACTCCTCGTCCGCAAAGATCTTCGAGCACACGTCGTCGATATCGTCGCACCCTCTTTCGCACTCTTTCACTTCAATCGCGTTCACATTGTCACCTCTCTTCGTCGTCATCTGCCTTTCCTGCGCTTTCGAAATCTTCCCGCTCGGGTACAGACACCAACAATCGATGCGATTGTTCCCGAACTTTTCAATCGCATCCAGCGTTGCCGGCCCGGTATCTCCCGTCGTCGCTACGATCACGTTCGCGCGTTCGTGTTTTTTGCTCAAAAAAAACTCAATCATCTGCACCGCGAACGCGAGCGAAATATCTTTCACCGAAAGCGTCGGTCCGTGGAATAACTCCGCCACGTGAATTTGCACTTTCGTTTCGGGATATTTTTTACTCTTTTTACTCTTCTTCTTCTCATCGTCATCATCATCACTATCTTCGTCTAAAACGACCAAAGGCACCACGATATCGCTCTCCTCGAACCCTTTGTAACACTTCTTCACGATCGACCGTAACTTCTCTTTCGGAACGTCCGTTTCGGTGATGAATAAGCGGAGAATCTCGAACGCTAAATCTTCAAATCCTAAACCGCGAAGGCGTTTCAGTTGCGCGCGATTGAGTTTCGGAATCATCTGCGGGACGAACAAACCTTGGTCGTTCGGGAGATTCAATAAGGAAGCGGCGTGTAAGGAACACTTATGAGTGCCGCCTCGGGTGGAGACGTACCGCATTCTTTATTTATTTATTCTTAGTACGTGTTGTTGTGAGTATTTATTCGCGTTGTTTGTTATTGTTGTGTCGCATTTGAAAATGAGGGAGAGAATCTTTAATAAAACGCAGTAGTACGATCGATGATGTTTGAAAGCAACACGCGTAATGCATCTAATAAAATGGAATAATATGTTCACTAATTGTTCTTCTTCTTCTTATTATTATTATTACTGGTATCAATTACCGGGTGGAGGCGGTGGCGGTGGAGGTCTTCGTAACGCGGCGAATCGATTACCGCCGGGCGCGTATCCTCCTCCGGGAGGCGGTTGTTGATAGTATCCGGCGGCGGCGCCTCCCGTACCCGGCGGTGGTGGTGGTGGTTGAGCGTACGCCAGGTTTGGTGGTATTTGCTGGTAGTATTGCGGGGGAGGTTGCTGATACGCGCCGTGTTGTTGCGGTGGCATCATGACGCCTCCTCGTTGTTGCATCTGCAAAGACTGCATGAGGATGCGTTTACCGGCGTCGTTCAAACCGGCGGAGTTCCCGTTCGTTCTTACGACGTTCACGCGCAAACGAGAATCTTCGATGAAGAGTTTTGGTGGTGGTGGCACGTCGCTCTGGTCTAATATAGGTTTCGGTAACACCGTACCTTCCAACAGCCTCGGCGGCACTTTCGTCGTGCCTAATCGATACCGAGCGCAAACAACCCTATTCTCGTTGATATTCTCTTCGCGCATCATCGGCGACTCGATCTGTTTCGGGCAACAATCGCCGTCCGAGGTTTTCAAAGGGAGCACTTCACCACACGCGCCGTCGGCATCAGCAGCAGGGATTTTCAGCGCACATTTTTCGCGAATATCCTCGTCGTCAATTTTCGACGCGACGTTGGCGATTTTCAACATGCACTTGGAAATTGAAAGTTGTTCGTGCGCGTATAAGAGCTCGATGTTGATCGTGTTTCGGTTCGCTTCTTCCGGCGTTAACGTGCAATCCAAATTTCGTGTTTCCGTGAGTAAACGGTCGGCATCGATCCACGGTAACAGTGCCACTGCTTGCCATGCGAAGCGTTTGCCGTTCATGTCCAAATCAAAATGTTTCGGGTAGAAATCGATGATTGGACTGTCCTCATCCGTCATCAACGGGTAAAACGCCGGAGGTAACGCGTGCGCGGAAGCCGCAGGTAACACGCCCATCAACTGATCGAACGGTTTGAAAGGTTTTCCAAGCTCGAATTCTGTGGAGATGAGTTCTAAATCCACCATATCCGTCGCGAACGGCGCGTAATGGTACGGATAAAACCAACCCCAAGAGCAACACCCCTCGTAATAGTACTTACAGACCCACAGTAAACCTCTTATGAACTCTTCCACCATGCCTCGAACAACTTTTCGTCGCGAGTTTAAATCGTGCGACCCCATCTTCGTGTCGTAATACCGTTCTTTCCATCCAATTTCCCCTAATCGAATGTTATCCGCTTCCATCTCGTCCTCGCGATCGTTCTTCTTCTCCAACAGCTCGTCCAATTGTTTCAAAAACACCGCTTTTTCCATCGCGTCGCCTTTTTTCAACCGAGGGATTTCCGACGGTTTCGGACATCCGCATCGAAAACACGATTTGCGCGTTTTTTGCATGTCGCCGCAACCGGACGGACACCGCCAATCGCCTGGTCTCGCGTCCGCGCCGGTTGCTTGGACAAACTCAAACGGCACGTCGTCGTCGGTTTCGATGGATTCAAATCCAGAATCTTCTCCTTCCTGTTTGACTTCTTCTTTCTTGATTTCGTTGAACAAATCGCTCGCGTTTTTTACTCTGTTCTTGGTCTCGTCTTTCTCCTCTTCTTCTTCTTCTTTAACTTTGGTTGTACTTTTCGCTTTCTTCTTCCCTTTGTCATTGATCTCTTCTTCTTCTTCTTCTTTTTGTTCTTTCGCTAACGCTTTTTCAGATTCCAACGCGACTTTCTTTCCCAACAACTTCGCTTTCAACGCGGCCGCGGCGGAAACATTCGCCTCGGCGTCTCTCCCAATGGGTTTCACCTCGGCAAATTGAGCTGATTTACGTTTCACACCTTTCGTGTTTGCCGCGATATACGCCGGCGCGCGATCGGACGCGTTTATCGATCCACCCAAAGCACTTTTACCAACCAAACTGCCTTGATTGTTCTTCTTATAAAACTGTCTGGACATGTCTTTCTCGCGTTTCCTTCTCGAACGCATCTGCGCCTCGCGTTTCGCTCTCTTTTGGAAAATCTGCTCCTCGAATTGCGCCACGGCTCGCACGAATTGTCCGACCCGGCGTAAATTCGGCGTTCCGTCTTCGACTAAATGTCCGCCTAAATTCCCCAACTCCTGCTTATAAATGGTCATCAATAAATCAATCGCGCCTTCTCGAATTTCCAACGTCGGCGAATGAGGTAAAAAATCGTTCCCGACGAAGAAGCACATAAAGACGAAATCGTCGAATAACCGTTCGCGGTCGATGGTAAACGTCTGCGGTAAAACGTGCGGACTCAAGTCTAACGCCAAATATTCCCGTAATATGGTCACCGATAATAATTGAAACGGTTTCCTCGCGATTGCAATTTGCTTCGCGTTTTTATCGATCGCACCAGCGCCCCCGTTTTGCGCCGATTCGTTTGGTTTCTGTTGAAAGACAACTTCGCGTAAAATATGAAAATGCGGTTCGTGCGTCGCTAAAGCCAACATAATTAAATCGGCGTCTAAACCGTACACCACGTGTCGCGTGTTTGGGTCGTAACCGCCGCCATTCGCACACGCTCTCTGTTGTCGAATGTAATGCATCGCTTTGTGTTCGCCTTCTCCCGGAACGCTCGCGTCGCTCACGATAACTTTGATGTTTTTCCACCCTTTATCTGTATTTTGTTTCTTTCGCACGTAAAATTTTAACGCTTCGGCTAATCGTCCCATAAACGGCGTCCCCGGAGTAATCACGTTGGAATCAAAAACGCCGCTTTCAATTTTCGGCGGTACCTCGATCCCGTCTCTTCTTAATTTCTCTCTCAACTTTTCCTCTTCGATTTTCTTCTCCTCGGCTTCTTGCGCCGCTCGAAATCTCCGACTTCTCTGTTGATTCATCTTCGCTCTCGGCGCGACGCCGTCGATGGCCATGTATAAAACCTTCCTCGGTCGAATCATGAGAAACAATCTCTCGATGTACTCGAAAATGTTCAAAAACACTTCCTCCTCCGTCGTCGGTGGCGGTCGGTCCTCCGGGTGAAAACACGGGTGGATGATCCCGTTCATGTCGAGATACAGATTGTCAAACTCCTGCCCGTTCGGGTTCGCTTTCGAGGAATCCACGAACACTTTATTCCCGTTGATATCCACGACTTCATCTTCTACGACGTCGGCGATGATTTTCGGGTATTTCACCGAGAGCCATCGGTAAAACGCCGGGACACCCATTCTTACTCTTTCTTTATTCCTTTAAAATACTTTCGATAAAACAGAAGAGAAACACCCAACCCGGCGGCTGATGAATGTCTCAGGAATCGAATTTCCAATCGGTCTCTCTCTCTCTCTCTTAATAATAAGACTTTTCAACGCACCAAAAACAAACACACACAAAAACACCAACAAACGCTCTCTCTCTCTCTTCTCTCTCTCTCTCTCTCTCGAACAGAAGAGCGCGAAAAACAAAGAAGAAGAGACAACGAGTAGTGAGTAGATGTAATCGATGATTTTTGTGCTGTCACTTGGTTGTTTTTTTCTCTTTTTTGAAAAATTTTTGCAAATAAATTGTTTAGGGTATTAAAACCTAATTGTGTACGTGAAAGACACGAGGAGAAAATTTTCTGCACTCGTCACAAGAGAGAAGAGAGAGAGAGAGAAGAGAGATGGATTCAGCCAACGACGAGAAGGAAACAAAGACGACGAGCGGTGCGAGCGCGAGTAAATCAAACTTCGACGCCGTCGTCGTCCACCCGTTAGTTTTGCTCTCCGTGGTCGATCACTTTAAAAGAGTCGACGAGGTAATGCACAACGCTGCTTGTTTTTTTTTCTCTTCTGTTTTTTCCCACTTTTTGCGATCTGATTTTGATGATGATGATGTGATGATGATGATGTCAATCTCTCTCTCTTCATCTCTGTGTGTGTGTGTGTGTGTGTTCTCTCAAGCGCGATGTTTTTATCGATGTTTTTTCTCTCTTTTTCCTTTTAAATGTATTGACGCACACTAACATCATTATCAATCAGGGCGACGAGGACGACGACCAAGAAGACGAGGACGAGGACGATTCGAACCAACAGGCGAAACGACGCGTCGTCGGCGTCTTACTCGGTTCCGTGGCGAACGACCGTTTGGACATCACGTCGTCGTTCGCGGTACCTTTCGAGGAGGACCCGTCGGATGCGTCGATTTGGTTTTTCGATCACGCGTACGCGGAACAAATGTACCGAATGCACTCGAGAATACACGCGAAGGAGAAAGTGGTCGGATGGTATTCCACCGGGCCGAAAATCCGGGAGAATGATTTAGACATCGGGGAGTTGTTTGAGAAATATTGCGCGGATCCGGTGTTGGTTATCGTGAACTTATCGCCGACGGCGGACGACGCGCCGACGAATGCGTACAGGGCGGTGTTGGACGTGAAGGAAGACGGAACGATGACGCAGAAAGCGCAGAAGACGCACGAGCACGTGCCGTGTACGATTGAGGCGAGCGACCCGGAGGCGATTGGCGTTGAGCATTTGTTGAGAGACGTGAAGGACGCGACGGTGAGCACGCTGAGCACGCAAGTGAAAGAGAAAGCCAGAGCGTTGAGAGGATTGGAAACGAGATTAAAAGAGATTAAGAAATACATGGAGTTGGTGTTGAGCGATCAGTTACCGGTGAACCAGGAGATATTGGGAGAGTTACAAAACGCGTTCAACGGGTTACCGAATTTGAATTTAGAGAGTTACGTCAAGGCGTTCGCGGTGGAAACGAACGACGCGCAGTTGGTAATTTATTTAGGCGCGCTCATAAGAACCGTGGTCGCGTTGCACGATTTAATTAATAACAAGATGGAACAGAAAGAACGCGAACGGGTGAGCGACATGCACGATGCGGAGGATACCGTCGACGGCGGCGTTGGCGCTGATGAAGACGCGATGAAGAAGAAGAAGGAAGAAGAGGAGAAAGAGAGTAACGACAAAGAGAACGATAAGAGCGTATCGAACAAGAAGAAGTAAAAAATTTAGACAGAGAGAGAGAGAGAAGAGAAGTAAGAAAATCTACTAATAATAGCAAGAGTAGAATCAACCAACAGCGTTTGTGTATATAATACATATATATTCTATAATAGCCGATTTGATGTGAATTAAAATGATACTCTGTACGCCGCGGACGTCTCGTCGCGGATGATTACGGTGGTATCGTTTATAAAATCTACGCTCGAAATATCCGGCGAACATTCGGTCTTAATCTCGCACAGGAGAAAGGAGTTCTCTTCTAGTGATTCCTTCGGCATCGAATAACAGCAATCGAATATTTTGAAGACGTTGGAGTGTTTGTACGTTACCGCGACGAAGGATTCATTCGGCGAAAGCGCTATGCCTTTTACCGCCGGTGTTTTCGCGGCTTCGAGAGGCGTCGTCGTGGAGTTTGTCTCGCCGTTGTTGCCGGTACCCTTGATAAAGACGCAGTACGTAGACTCAGAATCTAACTTCGGCGGCGCCGGCTGCAGCAGCGATTCTTCTGCGGTATCGCATGTCGTAGATGGTGCTAAAGATACCGATGGTAACGCTACTAAAGGCGAATGCGGGAAAAACAAAATCCGTTTCGCGAGCGTCAAATCGAACAAGGATACGCAGCCTCGAGCGTCGCCGCACAGCAATATTTTACCCGTGTTTACAAAGCTGATAAAGGTAACTCGACTCGTACATATCTCTTGCGTAGACACGGCATAATTCTCAAAAGATGCGATAACTTCTCCCGTGTTCGTGTCGAGCATTCTCCATCCACCGCTCTCGTCGCCGTACGCGATGCACTTTTTCGATGGGTGTAGAGCAGATGCGAAACGTTGGTCTTTGTCTGATTTCGGTAGACGAATGAGTCTCGTATGCGTAACGTTTACCACTCGTGGTTTTTCCCGGCGTTGTTCCGTTCGGGACTGCGATAATAACGTCTGCATATGCTTCCGCTCTTTCTTCTCCTCTTCTTCTTTCGTTGCTTCAAACATGTCCGTTTGCCTCGCGCGCCCTGCGTGGTCAAACGCCTCTCGTCGCGTATTTTCTCCAACCTCCTCTTGCGAGACGACGCGCGTTTTCGCCGCGTGTTTCTTCTGTCGTTTTTTGAACTTTTTCAGCAAAAGAGCGGACGAAGGTGCCGCATACGATGTTTCTTTTCGTTCCTTTTCTTCTTCTTCTTCTTCCTCTCTTTCTTCTTCTTCTTTCGCTACTTTGTGTTCTATGGCTTTCACCCGCGTGGCCACTTTACTCGTCGGCTTTGCCTTTGCCTTTGCTTTCTCCTCTTCCTCCTCTTTCTTCGTCTTCTTCTTCTTCGTCTGCGCATCTTTCAACTCTTCCAACTCTTGCTCCAATCCTTTAACTCTTTTCATCAGCTTATTTCTCTCGATCGTCAACATCGTTCTATCTTTCATCGCAACCCCGTACTTGGCGTTCAAATCTTCAATCGCCGGCGCGAACACTTCCTCCGCTTCCTTCTTCAAGCGCTTGATGGTTTTCATTTGCTCGCGTTTTTCTTGCTCTAAACGAAGGCGGTGCGTCTTGTGCGTTTGTATTTCTCTCCTGAGTCGCTCGCAGAGTAAGAGCGCGTCTTGGTTGGTTTTCGTGGCGTTGGCGAGGGAGGTGAATTGCGTTTGTCTCTGTATTTTTTGGTCTTCGTTCTCTTTGTGAATACCTAATTCAACGAAAGGCGTTGGAGCATCGTCGACCGGCACCTTTCGCGGAACTTCTTCCGACACTCGAGGGGAGAATTCAGTCGGATCCTCTTCTACTTCTTGCTCTGACTTTCTCCTCTTTTTCTTCTTTTTCTTCTTCTCACTGTTGTTCACATCCTCTACCTTCTCCTCGGTCAACTCTAGACTCGGCGACGCTTCGCTTCCTCCGTTTTGCCGGTCTTCCTCCCCAAGACACAACACTTCCTTCCGCCTCTCATCTTCGTCGTCGGAGTCGGTCCCTTCGACGCTCACGACTTCAACTTCGGCGTACACGAACCCGTCGTCTGAAACCGCGTCGTTTTCGTCGTCTGAATCGTCGTCTTTACCTTCATTCGCGGTCATGCGATGTTTCTGTTTTGTGTCTAAAAATAGAGGAAAAAAGTGGTTAAAAATCAAAATTTTCGTTCGTTGGAAATTCCGTTTAACACGGGCGGTGTTCTGTCGCTTCGTTGTTCGATCGATTTTCGTTCGCTCTGCTTTCCGACTCAGTAAATAATGTACTTTTAATCATTTTGAACATCAGATTAAGACGTTTGACACATTTTTTAACATCATCGTCGGAAAACTTCGCGCGAAGGAGAGAAGGACGTAGCAGCGCGCTTCGCGTATTTTTTTGTATCTCTCTCTCTTTTTCCCGGGGCAAAGGGTTTTCTCCTCTCTCGCGCGCTTGGTCTCTTCGGCTCAGAAATTCAAGTAATCATAGCAAAGCGCGGGTTGTTTGGTACCCGAGATTGTCAGAGATCCCCTTGGAAGAAAATTGTTTTTAATCATCATCGCCGAACGCGCACCGAGAGAGAAAGAGGGAACCTCCACCCGCTCTCTCATCAAATCGTTCTCCTTCTCAAGAGTGAATTCAGAGATACAAAAAAAAGTGAACCGCGCGTGTTCTTTTTCGGCTCAGCGCAGTTTTTATCATCACGAGATACAACTCTCAAAGTGAATGCTATTTTCTTACTCATCATCGCCGATTTGTTCGTTTTACGCGCGCGCGCCTTGCTCCCCGAAAGAGAATACGTTCGAGAGAAAGAAAGAAAGAAAGAAAGAAAGAAAGAAAGAAAGATCAGAAGTCAAAGAAGAAGATAAAAATGAGGAACCGTTTTCGCTGAAAATAAGAAAAAAAGAGCAGACACGAGAGAGTTTTTGACGGCGCTAAAAGTCTTCAAATTCTTTACATCCTTTGAGTATCACTTTACGAATAAGACACACACACACACGCAACAGGGCGTTTAAAAAGAAGAAAAAGTCAAAGAAGAACGCGTGAGATGGGTTTGAACAAGAGAGGGAGAAAAGAAGACGAAGGGGAATCGTCGAGCAGTAATTATTCGTCGTCTGATGATGATGAGAATGCTGATGAGAATAAGAATAAGACGACGACGAATGTTGAAGAATTCGGATTCGAACGCGTGGAAAAGCTCACCGGCCGGAGATTGAAACAAGAGAAACTGAACAAGAAAAAGCAGAAATCCGGCGGGTTTGAAAGCATGGATTTGCCTCCGGACATCTTTCGAGCGATTAAGCGCAAAGGCTATCGATTGCCGACACCTATTCAGAGGAAAGCGATTCCGGTGATAAGCACCGGCGTGGACGTGGTGGCGATGGCGAGGACCGGGAGCGGGAAGACGGCGGCGTTTGTGGTACCAGTTTTAGCGGCGTTGCAGAAGCACTCGCTGAGGAACGGCGCGAGAGCGTTGATTCTCGCGCCGACGAGGGAGTTGGCGTTGCAAACGTTCGCGGTGACGAGAGATATGGCAAAGTTTACCGATTTACGGTTGTGCGCTTTAGTCGGCGGCGATAGCATGGAGATGCAGTTTGAGGATTTGGCGAATAATCCGGACGTGATTGTGGCTACGCCGGGGAGAGTGTTGCACCACACGAACGAGATTGAAAGTTTCAGCTTACGATTGGTGGAAAAAGTTGTTTTAGATGAAGCCGATCGGTTGTTAGAGATGGGTTTTCAGGAGCAACTTTCGGAGATTATGAAAAAAGTGAGTCAATCGAGACAGACGTTGTTGTTTTCCGCGACGTTGCCGAGCGCGCTGGCGGAGTTTGTGAAAGTCGGGTTGAGAGATCCGCGAGTTATACGTCTCGATGCGGAGATGAAAATATCTGAAGATTTGCGATTGACGTTCGCGCTCGTGCGCAAAGAGGAGAAAATAGCAGCCTTATTGAGAATCTTACAAACGGTCGTTGAAAACGAAAAATCTCAAACAGTGGTCTTTGCGAGCACTCGACATCACGTGGAGCACTTGGAAACGCTGCTGAAAAAAGAGGGCCACTCGTGCGTGTCCATATTCGGGGCGATGGATTTCGCGGCGAGAAAAATCGCTCTGGCGACGTTCAAATCGGGTAAGGCGAACGTGATGGTCGTCACCGACGTCGCGGCGAGAGGTATCGACGTGCCTTTGTTAGATAACGTGATTAATTACGATTTTCCAGCGAACGCGAAATTGTTCGTACACAGAGTCGGTCGCGTTGCCAGAGCTGGGAGGAAAGGTATCGCGCACTCGATATTGGTAAAAGAAGAGTTAGGGTACGTCGTCGATTTACACTTGTTCTTGGGTAGAAAAATCAAACCGGCGGATATTGTGCCACCACAAAACGAAGAAGAAGCGGAAAAACGAGCGAGAGAAGGCGACGCAAACGAAGAGTCTGTCGTGGGGACGTTCCCAATCGGTTCCTTAGATTTACTCGCCGACCGCGTCCGGGAATTGCACGAAACGCACATCGAGCTGGAAGCGTTGCAGAAAACCACCGTGAACGCGTACAAAGCGTACCAAAAGACGAGAATTCCAGCAAGTTCGGAATCCGTTGCTCGCGCGAAACCACTCATTGAATGTGGGCCACACCCGTTGTTCTGCGCCGCCATCTTTCGAAAAGCGTCCAACGCCGGAGGAACGGCGAACACGACCACATACAAAAACGCTAAAGAGTTGGCCGAACTCATGCGCGGGATGAAAAATTACCGCCCGCACGCGACCGTCTTAGAAGCCGAGTTTGCTTCGGCTGGGAAAATCGGAAAGAACTGGAAAAGTTCGGTATCGGTGAACGCGATGAGTGAGAAACGAAAAGCGCACGCAAAGTTTATCGAGATGCGGAATAACGGGGAAGAAAAGACGAAGAAATTGAGACCTTTAGGGGATGATGAGAACCCGATTGTCGCCGGAAATACTCACGCTGATGATGACGCTGATGATGATGATGATGATGGCAGCGATGACGATTCGGATAACGACGAAGGCAACGACGACGACGAAGACGACGAACGAGTAAACGGTGTCGACATTGGAGCAGGAGGAGGAGGAGGTTCTGGAGGTAAGAAGAAGCTGAAAACGCTAGTCTCTCAAGACGCCTTCTCACGAGGTAAATTTCGCGACGACGAGTTCTTCATGGACGTCGTTCCTCGCAAAATCAATCACAAAGAGCTTGGATTGAGCACGAAAGAAGGTTGCACGATGGACGATTTAGATGAAATGACCATGGACATTGTCGCCGAAGACGGCGCGTCCATGCGCAAACAAAAGAAACTCGTCAGCGTTTGGGACAAGAAGAAGAAAAATTACGTCCAAGTCGACGCGAATGAAATCGGCAAGAACGGAAAGAGGATTAAAAACGAAAGCGGGAAAGTAGTTTCGAAAGATACGCTCGGAAAGACGTATAAGAAGTGGCAATCGAAAACGAACAGATACGTTTCGCAAGTTGGTGAGGTTGAAGACGAGAAAACGCGCGCGAGATACGATAAGAAGAAGAGAGCCGGTGCGTCCGAAGGCGGCGGCATGAGCCGGTTCAAGCGACATTTTCACACGAAAGGTACGGATGGTGGCGGAAATGGTTCAGGAAACAACGCGCCGAGCGAGCTCAGAAACGCGGACCAGATTCGAAAAGGAAGAAAAGAAGACATCCGGAAGAAAAAGAGCGGTCGAGGTGGAGGAAGATCGGGAGGAAGAGGTGGAGGAAGATCAGGAGGAAGAGGTGGACGCGGCAAAGGACGTAAATAGTAGCGATAATAGCAGTAGATGTAGTAGGCAAACCGCGCTTTATTTAGTGATTATTTGTATGAGTAGTCTTCATATACATGTGCTACTGTAAGAAAAGTTAATTTTTTACTGATCCCGAGAATCGAACGACGCAAAGCCGCACAACTTAAACACGTGGTAGTACGACTTCTTTTCGATTTTCGAACACCAGTTCCAAGCGGACGTCAATCGACCGTCGATGCACGAACCGGCGTCAAAGAAATTATCTGCACCAGAGCCGTCAAACGCGTGCCTAAAAAAGTCCGTCAAAATCAACTTACGACAGCTCTCCACGCTGTCAAAGGCGTTCTCGATGTATTGGCGCAACTCGCGGTTTTTGCTCGCCAGTTTCGGCAACTCTTTTACTACGAGGACGACCGGCGCTAAAATTCTCGCCACTTGCGTGTACTTGTCGATAAACATTAACGCATTCGGGACGTTGTGGTCGCCCAAGTGAATGACTGAAGATCCGACCCAGTGACCTAATTTCGATTGACATCTGTGCAAAATCTCATGCATGCACTTCAACGTTTGCGGCGAATGTTGGACGCGATTGAGACCTTGACCGGTATTTTGCAACGTGTATCGGTTGTTATCTCGCAACAAATCGTGTTCGGCCAAGTACCAGAGTTTGAACATATCGTTCGCGACTTCTCTCCACAGCATCAGCGATTGAGAAACATACGCGTACTGCCTGCCATGATTATGCGATAGGCGCGCGCCCTCCATCCCTGTGGAGATGCCCAACGAGAACCCTTCCTCGGGTGTTTTAGGATCGAACATATCCGTCAGAAATTTTAACATTTCATCAACCGGGTCGCGATTATAGCGCAAGTACGCGTTGTTGTCCGCGATGGAGTATAAGACGTGCAAAATGTCTTCCGAACTTAAATCTCTCGCCGCGTATTTTTTGCTCAATGTTTCCCTGGCGCGTTCTTTTTGCTTGATCTCTCTTTGCACCTCGTGTCTCGGCTTCCCTTCGTGCATGATTTCCGCCGTCGCGGTAGACATTAAGGGATCGTTGAGCATGTCCAAACCGTTTTCAGATTCCGAAAGCAACCAGTACGCCGTTTTCAACGGTCTCACCAACTTAAACGACAACATCTCTCTCACGTCTGGCGATTGCGAGTCTTGTAACAAATACACCATCTTCCCGTACTCCGATCGCATCTTTTCCGGGTTCATGATTTTATGCCTCCTTCCGATTTCAAATATCATCCCGAAAAAGTTCGCGTTGTCCTTAAACTCGCGGTCTTGAATGAGTTTTTGCCCAGCTCTGTAATCCGAAGCCACGACTAAACCGGACATGATGGCGCAAATCTCTTTAATCATCCTCGCAATTCGTTGCGACCTGGATGACCACGACTGCACGTCAACAACGTCGGTGTACTCGCTCACGTGTAACGCTGCTTCTAACAAACGCAAGTATTTCCGTTCGTCGTGATCTAATCGCAGCGGTATGTATTTGGCGCGCTCTAAGAAGGACTCTCTCGGATTCGCTCCGCCGCCGTTCCTCTTCTTTGCCTCTTCCAGTTTTTTCATCTCAACCTCGATCGCGTTGTTTGGATTTCTCTCCATCAAAAAACCTTTCTTAAATCCGCCTGTGTTGTTGTTGTTGTTTCTATTCTCCCTATTAATATTCTCCGTCGCGACATCGCTCGCGTCCGCCATCACCTGATCCGTAACTCTATCAAATTCTTCTTCCTCTGCTTCTCTTTCTTCTTCTTCTTCTTCTTCCTTTCCGTCTCCTTCTTCTCCTTTTCCGTCTGCCGCCATAACGTGCGTCGCGTCTACGCCAACCTCCCGTATGGCTCTCTTCTGCTCCTCCGTCGCGTTCGCCGCAAACGCTTTCGCCTCCTCCAACGTCTGCTTCAACATTTCAATAAGCTCTTCCGCGTCGTTAGTACTCCCTCCTACAATCTTCTCCTCCATGTCCTTCAAATCCTTCGCCACCATTCTCGAAAACTCCGCGGACTGTTGCCTCGCCACCAGTAACCGTTGTTTCGATTCGCGCATTTCGGACACGCGCAACCGTTCCGATTGGTCCAATTTTTCTCTCAGCATCTCAAAACTCTTCGCTTGGTCCTCCGCCGCCTCTAAATCATCTTCCTCGTCGTCGTTATCGAGCAACGCGTCCAGTTTATCTTTCCGTTTTTTACTGTTCTTCTTATTCTTCTCGTTCTTCTTACTGTTCTTCTTGTTTTTCTTCCTATGCCCGCTCGCTTTTCCCTCCTCCTCTTCCTCCTCCGTGTCCTCGTCGCTACTCCTTTCAATCTCATCATCATCATCATCATCCTCATCTTCGTCATCATCATCAAAATCATCGTCAACGCCAAACGACAACGATTTCTGGTGCCCTTGACGTAAAGACGGTAACGACGATCGCTCGTTTTGTTGTTGTTGCAGCCTTTTGTTTTTCTTCGACTGCGCGGAGGAACCGCCGCCGAAATACCCGAACACAGCGTCCATATTTATAGTATGTGTTTCTCGTTGTTTTTTCTTTTCGTGGTCGTTTTGTTTCTGCGGCAGTTTCGCTCAAAAAAACGTTTCTTTGTTCAAATTTTTGCTAAAAAAAAAAAGTCTCGCGCATGTGCAAATGGTGATTGATTATTCCAAGTGGGATCAACTGAAGTACTCGTCTTCTTCTTCTTCCGAAGACGAGGACGAGGGTGAAAAGGAGGCGGGAAATGCATTACCGGAGAAACTGGGGAATCTCTCGCTCTCTTCGTCGTCGCCTCTTTGGAACGGTTTGGTGGTGCATCATAAGGATATTTTTGTATCGCATGTGATTTCGAAATTGACCGAGACGGATCGGTTTTTCTTTGCAAAGGTGAATGGTGAGAGTCAGGATGTGCTTAAGTATGCCGGGGTAAACGTATCGAGATTACATGTATTTGTTTACGAATTTACATCCGTTTCGACTTTGGAATGGTTGTGGAATGACATACGCTGGGGAGCGAAAGATAACGAAGGATATGTGATAGACCAAGCCTCGTTTTGCTCGGGAGTTGCTGAAACGAACAAACTCGAGTTGCTCAAGTGGGCGAGAGAAGTGAAACAGTGCGAATGGGATGAAAAGACGATTACTGTGGCAGCACTTATAGGTAATCTCGAGATGCTGAAGTACTGCTTCTCGAATGGTTGCCCGTGTGATAAGAAAAAGTCGTTTGAACAAGTTGCTGTAGAAGGACACCTCGACTGTCTTCGATTTCTTGTCGACAAAGTGAAACCTTCGAGAGATATGGAAGCAAAAGTGGCAATGCAAGCAGCATGCAGTGGTCACGTGGACATCTTGAAATATCTTGTTGAAGAAAGAGAGATATTGAATGATTTGAACCTCAGTCATAATTTGAACCTCAATTATTGCGTGGCAACCGCTGCAAGGAACGGCCGCCTCGATTGCCTCAAATACTTAGTCGAAGAGGCGAAAGCGCCTCGTAACGACTGGGAATACATCGCCGAGGCTCGTTACTTCAAGCACCCCGAGTGCGAAAACTACTTGCTCGAAAAAGGGTGTCCAGAACCAACGGACGAACAATACGTTCAATACGTTCAATACGAACAAGTCAAGAGGCAATGAGAAGATAACTCGTTCTTAGATTAAAGAGAGAGAAAGAGAGAGAGACACGTTGCTTAAATTGCATTTCCCCTTTTAACTATAAAGCTCCCCTATACGTATAAGACTTTTTCTCTTCATTTTTTATCTCACATGCGAGCAGGACTTCCTCCGTGCGTTGTCACTGCCGCTGCTCGTTTTTGTCGCGCTTCCCCTCTGAAGAAGAGGTGTTGCTCCCGCGCGAGGTCGTCGTTTCTGTCGTTTCTGTCGTCGTCCGCTGCTCGTTCTTCTGTGAACAACGTGAACAACAAAAACATCAAAATGCCCGATGTGAAGTTTTGCGACATCGGGGCGAATTTAGTCTCCGCCTCACCCTCGACGTTCGACGGTTTTTACTTCGGCTCGCAAGTGCAGTCGCATCCGGAGGATTCGGAGGACGTTATGGAGCGAGCGAAACGAGTGGGCGTGAGGGAGATTTTAGTCACCGCGGGAACTTTGGAGGAGGCGAAAGCGGCGGCGAGCAAGTGTCGGATGTGGAACGAAAAGAGTTTTAGGAAGAGTAGTAATAGTATATCAAATGATGACCGAGAAGGGGCTGATGATGATGAGGATGGTAGCGAAGGGGTGTTTCCGAAGATGTACAGCACGGTCGGCGTGCATCCGACCAGGTGCGACGAGTTTGAGGAAAAGTACGACGGCTCGCCCGAACGGTATTTAGAAGCGCTGAAAACGGTCGTTCGAGAGAACGCGGACGTCGTTAAAGCGATTGGCGAGTGCGGATTAGATTACGATCGGTTGCATTTCTGCGAGAAAGAGACGCAGAAGAAGTATTTTCAATTTCAATTCGAGTTGGCGAAGGAGTTTGATTTGCCTTTGTTTTTGCACTCGAGAAACTCGAGGGAGGATTTTTACGAGATTTTGAAGAGGAACGTAAAGCACTTGAGAAAAGGAGCCGTCGTGCACTCGTTCACGGGAACTCGAGAAGAATTCGAAGAATTGTTAGCGCTGGACGATAAGATATATATCGGCGTCAACGGGTGTTCGCTGAAAACGGAAGAGAACGTTAACGTGGTCCAATCCATCCCGCTCGATCGCATGCTCTTGGAAACGGACGCGCCGTGGTGCGCCGTCAAAAAAACGCACTTTGGGAACACATTTTTGGAAGGAGGAGAAAACAGTAATCGAATCCAGACTCTGTTCGGCACACCGGTGAAACCGAAAAAATGGCAAAAAGGCTCGATGATTAAAGACCGCAGCGAACCGTGTCAAATCGCGACGGTGTGCGAAATCGTCGCCGGATGTAAAGAAACGTCCTACGAAGACGTCGCGGAGGCGTGTTATCGAAACTCTCGCGATCTGTTCTTCTCCCCTTCTTCTTCGTAATATTCTTTAAATTCTTTGTATAATGTTGTTGTTGTTCACGCGTGTAATATATATTGTATGTATTGTGTATTTCTTTCGCTTCTCTTTTTGCTTCTTTCTACTATTAATCGTCTAATATCAATTTCGTCAACCCGCTCAAACCCACGTTCTTCCTGCACTGAGGACATCTGGACTTTGTCTTCTGCGCTCGAATCCACTCCCGTATGCACTGATCGCAATACACGTGTCCACACTTATTCGCCGTCGGCTTTTCTATCTCATCCAGACATATCGCGCACTTGGGCGTTTTCTTCGGTTGCGGTCCTTTCGGCGGAGTTATACTCGGCTGCTCGTTTTGCGGAACTCTCTTCTGTTTTTTCGCTTGTTGCAGCTTTTCGTTTTCAACATCGCTCTCACTCCTCTCATCGTTTTCATCGCTCGCTTCACTACTCCAATCGTCGTCGTCGGAGGAGGAGGAAAACAACATCCAATCATCCATCCAATCATCCATCCAATCATCCATCCAGTCATCGTCGGAGGAGGAGGAAAACAACGCGTCGTAGACGGTAAAGGCGTCAATCTTCATCGCCAGATGAACTACTACTAAGATGTTGAATGAGATGTGAACACACAAAGGAAAAAAAATTGGCGTTTGGGTCTTTTTAAAAAAAAAAAAAAAAAAAAAAAACACCAAAAAGAGAGCAAAAAAGAAAAAGAGGAAAGAGAGAGGGAAAAAAGGAGGAAAGCGGAAAGCGTGTGGCAAAGAATTTGAGATCTCAAATAATCCGCGCTGATGTGTCTTCCAATCAAATGAAAACGAGTGACTCTGAACGCTTTCTATTGGCCATGTAATCTTTTTTAAAAACCTTCGCGGTTTCTCTCATCTGTTCACACATAAATATCTCACGCACACACATACACAGACGACGATCTGTTCTTCTTCTCGCGCGTTTACGTTACATACTAAGTGAGCGTGAATACCACGATGGCTTCTTCTTCCGCGACGACGAGCGCGATATTTTCTCGCACTTCTTCTGTTTTTACGAAGAAATCTTCGACGACGACGACGGTTCGATCATCGGCCATTTCCCGCAAAACAACGAAGGCATCCGCTTCTTCTTCTTCTTCTTCTTCGAAGAAGAAGGAGCAAAAGCAACAACAACAACAACAACAGTTCTTGGGAATCGCCTCCACTTCTTTGTTGTTAGCCGCGACTCCTTTACCAGCGAGTGCGTCCGAGTTGACGGAAAAGCTCGCCGGGTTCTTAGACGCCGTGGATGCAGCCTCGGAAACCGTCGCCGGTGGCGTCTCGCAAACCGTGGAAGTGGCGAAGCAAGTGAAAGAGGCGTACGACGAAGCAGTCCCGGTGGTGACGCCGTACGCGGAGCGCGCGTTTGAAGCGGCGAAACCGTTAGGGGAAGCGGCTGGTGGGTTAGCGAACAAGTACGTGGCTCCGGTCGCGGCGGATGTGATTAGCAAAGCCTCCACGGGCGCGAGCGGGGTGGTGACGCAAGCGTCGGGCGCGTTGAAGCAGCAAGGCGTGGACGTCGCGCCGGTTGTTTCCGTGGTCGAGACGACCGGTAAGAGCGCGGTGGATGCGGCGTTGCCGATTGGGAAGCAAGCGTTGGAGTACGTGTCCACGGCTTCGGCCGGCGAGCTCGGTTTGTTGGCGATCGGCGCGTACGTCGCGTACTTGATCTTGCCGGGCGTCTTGGGCGTCTTCGCCGGTGCGGCGAGAGGCTACGCCGGCGACGTTGGCGCGTTGGAAGCGTACGAAATGGTCCTGTCTGGTAACACCAACATCATCGACTTGCGATCGGAAAATGACAAAGCGAAATCCGGGCCAAACCCGCCGAAAGGGAGAGTTTTAGAGGTGGACGCCAAAGGCGAATCGGTCGAAGTCACCGCGTTGAAAGTAAGCGCCATGAACGGCGTCGGTAAGGGAAAGAAGTACATCATCGTCGGCGGCAACAGCAAAGGGTTCGCCAAAGCGTTGAAAAACAAAGGGTTCAACAAAGTCTTCGTCTTAAAAGGTGGCTACGGGGCGTGGAGAAACGCCGGTTTGCCGTAAATTAAATGTTTTCGCATGCGTAATAACAACAACAACAACACCATTGTATAAAAACGTTGAGCGTAATAACGAGTTTGATGAAAGAGAGAGAGAGAGAACTTTATATGCTTATTACACACTACGACGAGAAGTGAGAATATAAACACACACACGCACAGAAAGAAAGAAAGAAAGGTATAGTATATTATGATATTAAACCTCTACTACCGCTTTAAAACTCTTCTCTCTGGTAGTATTTAAGGTTTACCCAATTAAGAATAAAGAGACTCTCAATGCACTGCAATACACTCATTATTTACTCCTCTCCCCGTACGACTCGCGAGATCCTTCTCCTCTCTCTGTCTGTCTCTCTCTCTCTCTCTCGTGTGTGTGTGTGCAGGAGCGCCCGAGAGTGAAGAAGACGTCGTCCAAATCCAATCCGCTTCGTGTGAAGATATTTTGACGCTTTTTCCCAACGGGCATCAAGGTGTTGGTGTTGTTGTTAAAACTCCCGCTCGTCGTCGATCTCTCTCTCTCTCTCTCTCTTTGATCGCGCGTCTGTCTGTCTTTTCGAGAGCGCGTTTGAAGTCTGGCGAGGAAGAGTACTCGAGAGAGAGAGGAAGAGACGACTAAAACGCATTTAACATCCGAAGATGACGGACGAGGAAGGACTTCTGTTCGATCGATTCGGAGAAATCATCGCGGACGCGAGCGATGTGATCGACGCGATGATTTCCACGCAAATTTCGATTTCGACGATAAAAAAGAACTTTGAGTACGATTCCGAGGACGAGAACGGAAGGGAGACGATGCGTGGTGTCGCCGAACGGGCGAGAAGTATGAAAGCTCGAGTGAAAGCACTCGCGAAGGAGTATTTGACGCTCAGGGCGGCGGCGTCGAAAGCGAAACGGGAGGAAGAAAGTTCCGGAGGAGGAGAACAACTGAGAGACGCGTTACTTCAAGCGCGCGCAGACGCGGCGGAACGAGAGAACGCAAAGTTAAAGATGGCACTGAAAGAAGCGAAAGAAGATTGCGCGTTATTGGTGCGAGCGGCGCGGATGGCCAGGGAGGAGTTTACGAGGTTAGATAAGCTGGAAGAGGAGGAAGACGAGGAAGGGGATGAAGACGACGACGCGGTCACGGTGAAGTCGTTAGCGAGTAGTGGCGGCGCGACGTACGGGTCCGGCGTGCAAACTTTATTCAACGCGCAGGACGAAGACGAAGAAGACGAAGAAGACGATGACGACGACGGTCGAGGTCGGGGTCGTAACGAAACGCAGTCCTTACACGACATATTAGATTTGGACGATCAGTACAACGCGGCTTTGGAAAAGTTGCGGACGGCGAATATTTCTTCCTCAGCAGCAACAGCGGTAGCTAATGATAACGATGATAGCACTCACAACAATAGTCTCGCGGCGTCGATCGCGAGAAAAAATGCAGCTCAAAACAAGGATGAAGTCACGGAGACGGCCAAAGCGGCTGCGATGTTTGCGGCCACCGCGGCTTTATATTCGCACTCCGGTTTAAACGCAGTCCCGAATTCAGGAGGTAAGAATACGAATAAAAGCAGCACTTCGGAAGTCTCATCTGGGACGACTTCCAAGAGCGGCGGTCAAACGCCAGCGGCAGCTCTGTGCGTGGACGACGAAAGCGATCAAGGTCAAGTTTTTCGAACGCCCGTTTTGGTCGTCTCCGATCATCCAGACGCCTTGTCTTCTTCGGACGAAGACAAGGAGTTGGACGGGGAAGGGTCCATGCAAAACGCACTCGATCGAGTATTTTTCGGAGATGACGACGAGGACGAAGTCGATTCGCCGTCAGGTTTCGGAACTACGACGACGAAGAAGAGGGGAGAGAATAAGATGTCGTTCTTGAACGCGTTACCTCCGTAATGCAGCAAAGTGGGGAAACGATAGAAGAGACGATCATGATGATAGTCACACATTATTTATATATTCGTATGAAATAAATTACTCTATACGTACGCTTTGGCTACGCGTGTTCACACTTTTCTTTCTCCCTCTTTCTCTCTCTCTCTTTCTCTTTTTCTTCTCAATTATTACTCTCACTTATTTTAAACCGTTTTGTTGTTCTTCTTTATTATTATTAGTTCGCATCGCACCAATCGGCAGCGTTCTGGAACATCTTCAACCACGGCCCGACGTCTTGAACGTTTGCGTCTTTCGGCGACCAGGGCAACTGCCATCCCAAAAACGCGCGCTCCGGGTGCGGCATCATCGCCAAGTGTCGGCCATCTTTTGAGCACAAACCTGCGATACCTTCTGGAGACCCGTTCGGATTCAACGGATATTCCGTGGTTGGTTTTCCGGCGCTATCGACGTATCGCACCGCGCACTGACCGGATTTGGAGAGTTCGGAAATGACGCTCGAGTCTGGGAAGTGCGCTTTACCTTCGCCGTGCGCGCACCAGACTCCCATTCGCGACCCACCCATATCTTTAAGCATAATGGACGGGGTGTTTGAATCGATACCAACCGTCACAAATCGGCTTTCAAATCTACCCGAGTCGTTGTGAATAAATCTCGGTTGTTTTGCGTCAGGAGTTTCCGCAACCTTGCCGGTTTGAGACGGGATGAATCCTAACAAAGCCATCAACTGGCATCCGTTGCATACGCCCAAGGAAAACGTGTCTTTTCGTTCGTAAAATTCTTTGAACTGATTCTTTAAGTTTTCGTTAAATCGAATACCACCGGCCCAACCCTTGGCGGAATCTAACACGTCCGCGTAGGAGAAGCCACCGACGAAAACGAGACCTCGGAAATCGCTCAAGTTGGTTTTACCGGTGAGCAAATCGGACATGGTCACGTCCCACGGGTCCATGCCGGCGGAGTAAACCGCGGCAGCCATTTCGCGGTCGCCGTTGGAACCCTCTTCACGGACGATCGCAACTTTCGCTTTATTCGTTCGCGAAAGTTTCGCCGGATCGGTTGGTTTTAAATCGTACGTGAGCTTCCACGTCGGCGCTTTGCGGTTGCGCAAGCCGGCTTTCTCCATCGCGACTGTTTTGTTCGAGGATTGTAATTTTTCGAGTTCAAACGAGGTGTGTTCCCACGCGTCTCGTAAGTTGGCCGTGGTGTCGTCGATGACAATCGCGCCGTTGTGCTTGATGGAAACTTTCCCATCGTTGGTGACCGAGCCGATAGTTCTCGCCGTGACGTTTTTCCCGGCGTACGCTTGCAAGACGTGTTGTTCGTTCTCCGGGGAGACTTCCAAGACGACGGACAACTCTTCCGCGAACAACGCCGCGTTGGCGTCTGGGCCGGGGAGCTCGACGTCCACGCCAGCCGTGGTGGATGGAAAGGCCATTTCCAACACGGAAACAACTGGTCCACCATCAGAAACGTCGTGACCGGCGGAAATTTTACCGTCCTCGACGAGCTGTTGCGTCGTCTCCCACGCGTTTCTAAACGTCTCGATATCGTCCATGTCCGGAACGTCGTCGCCGACTTGGTCGTACGCTTGCGCCATGGCTGAAGCACCCAATCGTCTCTTCGAGCCATCTTTAGACCCGTATTCGACTAAAACCAATTTACCGGAACCTGGCAACTTAGCGTCGGCGGTGACGCATTTGGTCACGTCTGGGACGGTGACGTACGAAGACATGACCAAAGTTCCGGGCGTTTTGACAACTTCACCACCCGCTCTAGCCGCCATGGATAAGGAATCCTTGCCACCATCAATGGCAACGCCGAGTTGAATCATCGTATCTTTCAACGCATCGCACGCGTCGTACATGTGCGCGCCTTCCCCGTCCAATTTCGCAGCGTACATCCAGTTTCCGGAATACTTGATATCTTTCAAACCGGTGGTGTTGGCGAACGCCAAGTTAGTCAAGGATTCCCCTAACGTGACTCTCGCCATCGCTCTCGGATCGATTAAACCCTTGATCGGCGCTTCGCCAATACTCGTCGCACCACCAGTCTTGCCAAAGTGCGTTTGCGAAATCACCGCGCAGTCGTTCACCGGGATTTGCAATTCTCCGGCGCACTGTTGTTGGACGATTAAGCCAGTAACTGAACGATCGACTTTTGTGGTTAAAAAGCGTTTCGAGCACACGGACGGTAACTTCAACACGCGACCGAGAACGTCTTTTGGCGAATCCGTGATCGTCAACGGTTTCACCGACGGCGGCGCTCTCTTCAAATCGTACTTTTTCTTCGGCACGTCGCCCAAGACCTTTTCTAAATCCAAATCTTCCGGGAACTCGCCAACCGTACCAGGCTTAGCCAACGGATCTTTCAACGTCACGCGACCACTGCCGTTTATAGATCCGAGCACGCTAAATGGGCATCGCTCTCTCGCGCAAACCTTTTCGATGATCGGTAACGATTCTGGTTTGATGAGCATGGCGGAGTTTTCTTGGTACTCGGCGCCCCAAATTTCGAGGACGGACATGGTCTCGTCGCCAAGTTTCACCGCGCGAATGTTAATCTCTCCACCTTTCGGGTAGATCAACTCCTTGACGACGTTACAGTTCCCGCCGGCACCTTGATCGTGAATGCTCAAAATTGGGTTCTTGTCCATCAACTCCACGCACGCTTTCACCACGCGGTTCAACTTGTTACTCATTTCCGCGTCGCCTCTTTGGACGGCGTTGAAATCCAAGCTCGCGTTCGCTTCGTCTTCGCCGCCGGCTTTAGAGGACGCAGCACCGCCGCCCATGCCGATTCTATACGCCGGACCACCGATTTTAACGACCAACATGCCCAAATCGCCTTCTTGTTTTTCCAAGTTGGTGTGATCGATTTGACCGAAACCGGCGGAAAACATGATTGGCTTAATATATTCGCGTCGTTCGCCGTTCGGTAAACGGCTTCCGAACGTTCGACAATAACCAGCAATAACCGGTTCGCCAAACTTGTTCCCGTAATCGCTCGCGCCGTTCGAGGCGTCGATTAAAATTTGCAACGGCGACGCCAAGTTGCTCGGGTACTGGAACGATTTGTCTTCGTGCGGCAACTCATTCCCGGGCATTTGTAAGTTACCGACGACATACCCGGCGGTTCCGGCGACTAAAGTCGACCCAACGCCAGTCGCGTGCGTGTCGCGAATTCTTCCGCCAGTGCCAGTTTCCGCGCCTGGATACGGCGCGACCCCGCTGGGAAAGTTGTGCGTCTCCGCGGTTAACAACAAATCGTAATCCACTTTCCTCGGTTGCATGCTCGTGCTCTCTCCGGCGTTCACTGGTCTCAACGGCGTGCACTCGTACCCTCGAATCGCACTCGAATTATCTTTAAACGAAATCGACGAGTTATGCATCGGCGCGCCTTCAATCGTCTCTTTCACCATCTTAAACAACGACTTCTCAATCGGCACCCCGTCCACGGTTAACTTCCCGCTGAAAAACCAATGCCTCGAGTGTTCCGAGTTTGATTGCGCCATATCGAACAATTCCACGTTCGTTGGATTCCTCTTGATGTCCTCCCCGAACAGTTGCATGTAAAAATCAAAATCTTGATCGTCAAACGCCAAGCCGAGTTCTTTATCCACCTTCTCCAACGCTTTCCTCCCTTCGGTTAAAATCGGCACCTCGTACACCTCCGGAATCGTCGCGTCCAACGAAAAACTCATCAACGGTTCGTCGAACACGCACTCCGTCATCCGATCGTGCACTTCTTTCGCGAACAGTACCTTTACCTCCTGATTTTCCATCTTCGTCCCGTCCGCGCGAAACAACTCGAACCTTCGGCTCCTCTCCAAACGTTTCACCTCGGGAACGCCGCAGGAATTACATATCGACACCGCGTTCGTGCTCCACGCGGATTGAAACGCCAGTCTTGGGCCGACTTCAACCACGGATGGTGCGATATCGCCGGATAAACTCGTTTTTTCGCCGAACAATTCCGGTTCGTACGTCTCCCGTAAGAGCCACTCCAACGTCGCCATCTTCTCCGCCGACAACGAAGTCGTCAACTCGACGTTGAAACACTGCTCGGTTTTGATCGACCCGATGATCAGACTTTCATTTCCTGAGGATGATTCGGAAAGTAGTTTACGATTGACTTTCGCGACGAGCGTCTCGCACGCCTCTTCGGAGAGAAACGGCGTTCGGAAGAGTCGAAGCACGCGAGTACTTCTCCTCGTCTCTAAAGATGATGATGCTTCCTTTTCGGGGGAGGCGGATGCACATCTCGTCAAAGTCTGTCTTCTTCCTCTTCTGTTGATATTCTTAGTATAATTCTTCACTCTCGTCGCTCCAACAACAAAAGAAACACCGCTCTTTCCAAAAAGAGGCGAACTCGTCGTCGTCGTTTTGGTCGAAGTCATCTCCTTCTCGAATGAGGATGATGTATGCGCGCGCGACCAAACACCTCTTCTGAGGATGATGTCAAACGACGAGACGGTTTTTGAAAATTTTTGAATTTTTTTCCATCAAAAACCCTAAACAATAGTCTTTTCAAAAAAACGAGCAGAACACACGAACGCACGCGAAAGTCATCAGTCGACCTTTTTGTTGTGTACTCTGAGAGACGAGAAAAAACGAGCGCAGTATTCGTTCGACCAAAAGTGTCGCGTGGTTGAACGTGCGCGCTTCAAAGGCGAGAGAGAGAGAGAAAGAGAGAGAGAGTTCAAAATCATCATCCAAAGTTTTTTCTTCCCGCATACAGTTACACAAAAGAAGAGTAAAAAACGCACACGAGGTGTTTGTTTTGCACGAAACGTAGAAATGGCAAACTTCATCCCACCTTCGATCCGACACTCCGTGCACACCGTGGTGAAATCCGCGGTGGAATCCATCACGTCTGTTCCGACGGGATCGTCGCAATTTTTAGAAAACGGAACGCTCACCCCGGAGGATTTCGTCAAAGCGGGGGACTATCTCGTCGAAACGTGCCCGACGTGGCAGTGGAAAAAAAGCAGCGCTCGAGAAACGAGGAAGAAATATTTACCGGAAGAGAAACAATACTTAGCGACGAGGAACGTGCCGTGCAGAAAACGCGCGAAAGCGATGGAGGAGTATTGCGGGAAAGAAGTCGCACTGAGCGGAGAAGACGAGGGGTGGGTGGAAGCCGGGAACAAGGAGGCCCCGTCGTCGCGACGCGCGGATGGCGACGACGACGATTTAGACGACGACGACGACGACGGAGAAGGCGGGAACGGGGAGGGGGAGGACGGCGTCGTCGACGAGATTCCGGATATTAGCCGAGTGAACGTAGAAGATAATGATAGAGATGATGATAACGACGGCGACGACGACGACGACGAGTCTATTCCAGACATGGAAGACGTGGACGAAGACGACGCTATTCTCATCGCCGCGCCGAAGAAGGAAAAAAACAACGAAGATTTATTGCGCACGCGAACATACGACGTTTCCATCACCTGGGATAAGTACTACCAAACGCCGCGAGTTTGGTTGAATGGATACGACGAGCAAAGAAACAGTCTCCCACCGAAATTGGTATACGAAGACATAAGCGCGGATCACGCGAAAAAGACAGTCACGATAGACCCGCATCCGCACACGAACGTCTCCTCGGCTTCGGTGCATCCGTGCAAACACGCGAGCGTGATGAAAAAGTTGGTGAAAATGATGACAACGTCCACTGGAGGAGGCGGGGGAGATGGAGAAGAAGAAGAGGAGGAGGAGGAGGAGGAAGAAAAACCGAGCGTGGAGAGATATTTAATCGTGTTTTTGAAGTTTATGCAATCCGCGATGCCGACGATTGAATACGATTTCACCACGAACGGGTGATACGACGTGTGGTTACACAGGCGCGGGGAGACCCTTTTCTTAAATGTACTTTAAAACACATAATGGTAGCGCAAGCAAAAGAATATACAAAACAACAATTAATTTCACCTAACCTACTACTAGTACTACACATACCTAAACATCTAGATTCTACTATCAATACTCCTATCAATGTCAAGGTCATCTCTTTCACCTGCATCGCTCAAAGAAGACGAGGGCGGCATGCTACTTTCTAATCTCACAAAGCCGCTCATATCTATTTCTATGATGTTATCGACGACCGTGTTTGTTGTCGGCACGACTCGTTTTCCAAACGCCATCTTCAACGCAAAGACGAGTGATAAAATCGTATTCCCGGCAGCCGCGATGAAGAACAAGCCTCCCCCACCAACTCTATCGTACACGCGTCCACCACAAATAGCGCCTAAAAAAGCTCCCAGCGAGTTCATCCCGGAGAAGAACCCCATCACCGCAGCGCGTAAATCTTCCGGCGCGAGTAACCGCGAGAATTCAACGCCTACGGACCAATACAATCCAAAGGTGATGCCGTGAAGTAATTGTAACGGCAACACGAACCACGGACTCCCAAACGATTTCAAAGACGCGTATCCCAACTGTCGAAAGATGTACGCGACGAGAATAAGTAACATCGAACGGTCTAAACCTAAAAACTCTTTAATTTTCTTCTCGTGAAAGAACACCGGCACTTCCGCGACGCACGTGAAGAAAAGCGCGAGACCCATCAATATTGGAGGCGCTCCTAACGTCTCCAAGTGCAAGAATAAATACGTGTCCGTTAATGCCATACTCAACGCCATGAGTAAAAACAAAAGGAAAACTAAAAACGCGCTCGGTTCGGTGACGATTCGAAACGTGCGCTTGGAGACGTCGTTGAAATCGGCGAACGAGGCAGTTCGTTTCATTTTCGAAGGAGTGCCGTCCGCACCAACCCTACCGCCGCGGCCACCACCGCCGCGATTACGACTACTGCTACTCGCGACACCCACCATCCTTTCGTTTTCGCCTTCGTCGTCATTCATCACCACAATTTCTGCATCGTCTCCTTCGTCCGCTACTTCCTTCTCGTGATGCTCCATCCTCAACGCAATCGCGCTCGCCATCGAAAACAGAATAACGTACGCCAAAAATGGCGCGAACTGCGCGTTCTTCTCCTCCGTCAACACCAATCCCATCAGCGGCGCGAAAACGTACCCCCATCCTACGGCACCCCACAACCTCACCTTCCCGTACGATATCGAACTTCTCGGATTCCGCTCGAGATGTTTCGATACCATAAAATTCGTCGCGTTATCCGCCAAGAAAAAGCCACCCGAGCCGAACGTTTCCGTCACCAAAACGTGCGCTAATATTCTCCCAAACTCTCTCTTTTGAAAATAAAGACTTCCGTACCCACACGCGGACGCGAATAAGCAAAACGCGTGTATTTTGCTGTGCAGTTTCGTGTAATCCGCAATCTGCCCCCACATTGGTTGAATGCCGAATCCTATTAAAGGTTTACACGCCGCGATGATGCCGATTTGCGACGGCGATAAGTTCCAGTGACGGAATATCACCGGGAGGTACGGAATAAGGACCGCGAGTCCGCCGCAGAAGATGAAGTACCACACGCAACAGTAATAAATGGGAGGCATGGTATTCCTCGCAGTACCTCTCTTCGTGTTTACGACGAGAGCGCGGCTAAAACAGGCACAGGAGCGCGCATCGTGGTGAAGAAGGAGTGAGAAGCGTGAGAGCGTACTGCGCGCTTTTTTTTCTGAAGCGTGCGCTGCTTTTGGAAGGTGTGCGAGATGTTCTTTATTCATAATATAAACGAGAGTTTGTTTTCAATTAAAAATGATGTGTTTATGACGATGATGGTATAATAAATCAAGCAGCTTCTTCGAGCCTCTGAATGAGCGCCGCTTTGAGACCATCTTGCGGGAGGTTCCTCTTCTCGAGTTCAACTTTGAGTTGCGCGACGGTCATTTTGGAGAAGTCGGCGTCAGTTTCTTGTTGTTGTTGTTGTTCGGTCTCCGTCGTCGTCGGCGCCGGAGCTGGGGCGGCGTTTTCAGCATCCGCGTCGGCTAATTCAGCCGGTTGGTGTTGCTCTTCGGCTGCTGGGACCATCGCTCCGCCTTCCTCTTGTTGCTGGGCGTCGGCATCCGCGTCGGCTATGGGCTCGTCTTCAGTCGCGGCGGCGGCTGGCGCTTCTCCTTGTTGCTGTTGTTGTTGTTGTTGTTGTTGTTTCTCCGCTCTGTTCTTATTGCCTCTCTCGATGGTTTCGTTGATCAACGCCACGCATTTTTGTACGTTTTCTGGGATGCCAACGATACGAATGGATTGCGTCTCGTTGTCCGCATGGACGTTGCAATTGGACACTCTTCGAATGCGCGTGATGTTGACACCTTTACGGCCCAAGACTAAACCGATTTTCCCCGGCGCTTCTATCGTTTCGATGATTTCGCCCTCCTTCGGTTCGTAGGTTTCCTCTTTATTGTTCTGTTGTCGCGATTGTTGTTGTGGTTGTTGTTGCTGCTGTTGCTGCTGATGATGTTGATGTTGATTGTGTTGTTTTACCGGTAGCGGATCGCCTTCCTCTTCTCGCGCTCTTTTTGTCGCTTGGCCTAAATAACACAACTCCTGCACCAACAAAACAGCCTCGATAACCTTCTCCGGGAACCCGTGGTAAGACACCGCTTTCTTCTCGTCCCAAACCTTGAACGAACAGTCCATGATTCGTTGCAACTCTTTGTGCGTGTTGAATTTTTTGCCGATGATCAATCCCAAGTTCTCGCCGACGACTTCCTCGTAACTGACTTTGCCTCGCTCATCTTGAGGAAGTTGCAAGATGAAATCAGTTTGGATTGGCTCGTACGGTTGAATATTTCTTCTCGCCGCCTCCTCTCTGAGTTTGTCTATTAAAGTGAGATGTACGATACCGCCGTCGTTCCCTCGTTGACGTTTTCCGGCGGAGTTTGGTCCACCAACTCCATGATCGTCCAATGGTGGATAATCGTCCTCGTATCGACCTCGTTTCATACCGCTTCCGCCGCCGCCGCCGCCGCCAATCGTGTGTCTCAAATCTCTGCTATCGCGTTGGTGTGGCGGCGGTCCTCTTCCTCCTCCTCCTCCAACTTGCGCGGTGGCGTCCATAAGCCTTGAATCGATTAAATCATTAATAGCTTCGATGGCCATTTGAATTCCACGGGGCGGGCCAGAAATTTCCACCGTCGTCTTATCTTGATTGCAGTTAATTTTACAACCGGACATTTGCTCCAACTTCTTCACGTTGGCGCCTCTTGGGCCGACGACTAAACCGTTGTTGCCTTCGGTGTTCATAACGTAGACGTCGTAATCATCGTCTCGCGGTTTCACTGGCGGTGGCGCCCGTCTATCTTCGTACCCTCTTTGAGCCGGTGGATTACCGCCGGCTGGTAACGGCGGTTGCACGGGCTCTAAAGCAGGGTCCGCGTAGCGCTCGTCGTAGCGATACGGCGCCGCGGCGGCGTTCAATGGAGCTGGTTCTCGGTCGCGGTACCCGCCTCCGCCTCTTCCTCGATCATATCCAGCACCTCTTCCTCCTCCTCTGCCTGCATCTAACGGCGGGTACCTGGAATCGTACCTTTCATCGTACCTCGCGTCGTACGGGGTCTGTTGTTGCTGTCGGTCGTACCCTCTTCCTCCTCCTCCTCCTCTGTCGTATCCTCCTCTATACGGCGCCGAATTTTGATCGTATCTCTCTCCGCCGCCGTACCCTCCTCGCCCGTGTTGTTGCGCGGGCGGATATCTATCGTCGTACCTCGAGTCGTATCTCGTATCACCTCTTCCTCCTCTCCCTCTGTCTTGGTATCCGCCGCCCCGTCCGCCGCCTCGGCCGCCGTAGCCGGTATTATTCGCGAACTGCTGCGCCACGTGCTGCGGCCTTTGATAATCTCCTCCTCCTCTGTTGGGCGGCTGATTATACCTGTTATTGTTATTGTTATTATTATTATTATTATTTGATCTCGGTGGATGTTGCTGATCCGGTTGCGGTACTTGTTGGTCCATCATCGAGCGTTGTTGTTGTTGTTGTTGTTGTTGTTCCCGAGGCTGATTATTCCCACCTCCTGATCCTCCTCCACCACGTCTTGGCGCGCGATCGTCCTCGTCCGAATAATTCTCGCGTTGCCCTCCTCCCGTCTGAATCGTCGTCTGAATCGTGGCGGCGTTGTACTGCTCGTTGTTCGGATTAAACGGATCTTGTTCTTCTCCTCCTGCTCCTCCTCCTCCTTCTTCTTCCATTTCACTCGTCGCAGGTTTTAGAGGAGAACTCTTCTTCTTTGTAGCCGTCTAAACTCTCTCGATCGACGGAGATGAATTCGATGTTCGATCGGATTTTTGTACGACTTCGAGGCCCGTTTTTCCCAACAGAGAGAACAACTTAAAAGAAGTGCGTGCTCTCTTTTTACTGCTTTAGTACTCTCGTCGCTCTTCTTCTCCTTAACCGCGCGCGTTTAAGAAGGCGGTGCAATCGCTGAGGAAAGAAAGAAAGAGAGAGAGAGAGAGAGAGAGAAAGAGTTTGTACTACTAAAATCGCGCAAAGAATGCAATTTAATTAACTCTCGCGTGTGAAATGTCTGCGCAATTCAGAAAAGTGAGGGAAAGGCGAGCCCCCGAAAAAAAAAAGAAAAAAAAAGTTTGTGCGACAACAAAAGATGTCCTATTGGGGTGAATATACGTACGAGAACGACGCGGGCCGATGCCGATTTCAGTCGAGTTCAAGGAGGGAAGGCAAAACGAAATACACAGAGCTAATACGTATACCTTACGTATTGATCGATTGATTATACAACGAGCTTTGCGAGCGAAATTTTTTTACGTATTCGAGGCCTTATTGTTCGAGGTTGCTCTGGTCGATTTGCAACACCGCCATGAACGCCTCTTGGGAAATCTCAACCTTCCCGAACGCTTTCATTCTTTTTTTACCCGCGGCTTGCTTTTTGAGCAGTTTTTTCTTTCTCGAGATGTCCCCGCCGTAGCATTTCGCCAAGACGTCTTTTCTCATGGCGCTGAGTTGCGTGCTCGCGATGACTTTGTTCCCGATCGCGGCTTGGATTGGGATTTTGAACTGTTGTCGCGGAATGAGTTCTTTGAGTTTATCGACTAACCCTCGTCCGATGCCGTAGGCTTTGGAGCGGTGGGTGATGGTAGCTAACGGTTCAGCGACTTCGCCGTTGATCATGACGTCTAAGCGAACTAAATCGTTTTCGCGGTATTCGTTGAATTTGTATTCCATGCTCGCGTAGCCTTTCGATCGGCTTTTGAGTTGGTCGAAGAAGTCCGTCACGACTTCGCCCAAAGGGATGTCGTATCTCAAACACGTTCGATCTTGGGAGAGAAACGTCATGTCGATGTATTCGCCTCTGCGTTGGGTGGCGAGTTCCATCAACGATCCAACGTATTCTTTCGGCGTGAATAACTCGAGTTTAACGAAGGGTTCTTCGATGCGGTCTCGACCGGCGGCGTCGGGGAGCTCCGCCGGGTTCGCCACAGTGAGCATGTCACCGTTGGCCATGTAGACGTGATAAACAACCGATGGTGCCGTGGTGATCAAATCGAGATCGTATTCTCTCTCTAATCGTTCTTGGACGACTTCCATGTGAAGTAACCCTAAAAAGCCGCATCGAAAACCGAATCCCATCGCCGAAGATACCTCCGGTTCGTAATTTAAAGACGCGTCGTTCAGTTGCAACTTTTCCAGCGCATCTCTCAAATCGTTGTATCGATCGGTATCGGTAGGGAATAAACCGCAATACACCATCGGAATAGCTTCGCTGTATCCCGCCAACGCTTTCTCCGCTCGATGTTTCACTAGCGTAATCGTATCCCCTACTCTCGCGTCTTTGACGGCCTTAATCCCAGCCACGCAATACCCGACATCCCCTGGACGCAACGTTTTCACCGGGATTTTGTTCGGCTTCATCACGCCAAGTTCTAACACGTCGTATTTCGCCCCGGTATTCATCAACTCAATCTTATCCCCGACGTTGACTTCGCCGTCAAAGACTCGAAAGACGACGACGACGCCTCTGTACGTATCGAAATACGAATCGAAAATCAACGCTCGCAACGGTTCACCTTCCACCGGCACTCTCGGCGGTGGAACCAATCGCACGATGTCTTCTAAAATATCCTCCATTCCAATCCCGGCTTTCGCCGAACATTGCACCGCCTCGGACGCGTCCAATCCCAAAACGTCCTCGATTTCTTGCGCCACTCGATCACAATCTGCCGCCGGCAAATCAATCTTATTCAAAACCGGCACGATTTCTAAATCGTTCTCCAGCGCCAAATACACGTTCGCTAACGTCTGCGCTTCCACGCCTTGACTGGCATCGACGACCAACAACGCCCCTTCGCACGCCGCCAACGACCTGGACACTTCGTACGAAAAATCCACGTGTCCCGGCGTATCAATCAGATTCAACACGTACGTCTCCCCGTCTTTCTTGCTCGTAAAATTCATTCTCGCAGAGTTCAACTTGATCGTAATCCCTCTCTCCCTCTCCAAATCCATCCCATCCAGCAGTTGCGCTTGCATGTCTCTCTGCGCGACCGTATCGGTCATTTCCAACAGCCGGTCCGCGATGGTGGATTTCCCGTGGTCGATGTGCGCGATTATGGAAAAGTTTCGTATTCGTTCCGGAGGGACGACGAGAACCTCGTTTCCATCGCTTTTATTATTCTCTTTCGAAGCCGCTTTTTTCTTATTCGGGGGAGGTTGAGACACCGCGTTGTTTCTCACCAACATAAACATCTCTCCCCTTTTCCTTCTCATCGTGTTCTTCTTCCCTAGTAGTATTCGATGACGTTGATCATCGTAACTTCTTCTCGCACACGATGACGTGGCAGCAGTATTACTGGAACACGAGGATGACGATAACGATCGCATCATCATCTTCTTTGTCTTCTCTGTCTTTGTCTTCTTCTTCTTAAGCGTGTCGTGATGTGATGCATTTCCAAAGTGTCTCTCCTTCTTATCTCATTCTCAGGTCCATGCTCGGTTTAGGGTTTTGGCATTTTTTTTGCTCACAAAAAAAGAAGAGGGGAAAAGTTTGCACAAAAAATCTATCAAACACTCGATGACTCCTTTTGCGTGTACGACGACGAAAACCTTTACCTTTTCTTCTTCTTCTTCCTCCCGGACGAGAAGAGAAAGAAGAAGAGAAAGATCTCTGAGCGGATCGTTTTCCTCGTGCAGTTCAAATTCTTCTTCTTTGTTGTCTTCTTTTAACGGGGGTCGAAATTTTGCGCAAAACCGACGACATTTTCACCAACGGTCCGAGAAAAAAAAAACGACGACACAGATAAAAGCAAACATCGAAGATTACGACATCGTCCCGAAATCAGGAGGGAAAGCAAAAGGCGGGTTTGTCGGTGGGTTGTTAATCGGCGGCGCGATATTCGGCGCGCTCGGGTTTTTGTTCGCGCCGCAGTTAAGCAAACACATCTTGAAAGGGAAAAAAGTCTTGGACGATTTGTTGGAGGAAGAAGAGGAAGAGGAGGAGGAAAATTGGACAGAGGAAAAGGAGACGAACGCGACTTCCTCCTCCTCGATAAAATTAGAGAAACGAGCGGAAAAAGAGTTGGAGGAAACGAGGAAGAGTTTGAACCAAAAGATTGCGGAGTTGAATAAGGCGATCGACGAGTTTAGCGACGAGGCGGATGTGCGATTGAACGCGAAGCTCGGGCGGTTGAGCGAAGAGCTCGATTCCGCCGAAGCGAGGAGCTTTTGATGAAGATGAAGACGATGAATGAAAGCCGCCGCGCTGTAATGCAATTATTTTACGTGTTATTAGTATTCAAAACCCTTTAATTCGATTTCTTTTGTGTCGCCGGCGTAGCAGGAGCTCCTCCTCCTCCTCCTCCTCCTTGCTCTTGCACCATATTCATAAACATAAAATAAGCGACCGGCACTACCCACATGTAGTTTCTTTGAAACCACGTCAACTCTTTCGTCGTCGCATCCACCTTTTCCCCTCGCGCTCTTCGGTTTTTAATTTCCTGCGCTTTCTTCGTGTCCATCGGGCCTCCGTGCCCTCTGACGTCCGTCATCGCCGCGTCCGCGTTCAACTGCGGCGCGCGTTTCGGAAATCTCGCCGTGGCGACCGATCGAAACTGTGCCCCGTCCGCGATGAATAACGACGCGTCCCCGTCGTCACCTCCGTCGTCCGCCTCTCCTCCTAAACTACCCTCTTCTCCGCCTCCTAATAAATGCACTTCCGCCGGACACTCCGCGTCGTAATCCACGGCTAAAACGTTCCCGCTATCGTCCATGTGCAACGTGAAACTCTCTCTCAATCGACTCGTCACGACACATCGCGCCGGACTCGCGGCTTGCGCGAACGCGTTTCCGCTCGGTGCCAAGACGTTCGCTGGAACTCGCACCCGATACTTACGCCCTTTCTTCGCTAAACTTTGCAATTGGTCCTTCTCTCGCGTGGTCATCTCGTCCCGATGGACTTTCACATCTTTCAAACGAAATTTTGTACCAGACGCTTTACTACTCTTCTCGTTGTTATTCACGTTGTTGTTGTTGTTCTCCAAAACGATCGTCCCGGAAATCGTCCCTACTTTCACGAACTCTTCTTCTTTACCTTCTTCTTTCGTATTCTCGTTATTAATGAAGTACTCGAGCGAGTGCCAAAGAGGAAACTGTATCTCTTCGCCGTGTTTTTTGTTCGACGCGAGATCGAGCAACGCGTTGGAGGAGGAAGAGGACGAAACTTTCGTCTCCTCCTTCTCCTTCGAAGAAGACAAAGACCCCCCTATATTTCGCGAGACTTTGAACGATTTCACGGAACGTTCGTCTTCCTCTCCAAAACCTTCTTCGTGCGAAGAAGAAGCGGAAACCAAAATCACATCGACCGATGCGCAACGGAGGATGATTGAAACGATGACACCGATGATGTGAAAACAACAGAGGAAGAAAAAGACGCCTTTTCGTCCTCCTCCTCCTCCTCCTCGCGAAGAAGAAGAAGAAGAAGAAGAAGAACGAGACGTCAACGATGATCTCGCCATACCGCTGCTCTCTGTGATACTATGTAGTGTGTACCGTTTTTAATCTGAACAAAAACAAAACGCAGTAAAAAACGAACTTCTTTGAAGAATTGAAGAACTGAAGAATTGAAGAAGAAGAACAAAAAAAGTTTTACCTCTCGAGACAGAAACCCTAAAAACGAGAAAAAAAACAAAAGAAGAGCAACAAAAGAGAAGAACTGACAAAGCGACTGAAAAAGAAGAAGAAGAAGAAGAAGACAAAGAAGACAAAAAAGAAGAAGAAAACACGAGAGTTTGCGACAAAACACACATTTTTTCTTCATTGTATATATCTCGATTCATCCCTCTCTTTTTCGCAGTAGGAGTAGTAGTGTATAATAACATAACGGAAGAGAGAGAGCGAGACTAAAGAGAGTTTTCAGAGAGAGAGAAGGAAAAAAATGACGACGAGGACGACGACGAGGAAAACGAAGCGTGGTTTTGATGGTGGCAAAGAAGACGACGGTAATAATGGGAACAACGCGAAAAAACGAACCGTGGCGGAATTGAAATCGGAATTATCGAAACGCGAGTTACCCACCGACGGGGTAAAAGACGTCCTGTTGAACAGATTGGAGAAGGCTTTGAGAGAAGAAGAAGTTCAAGAAGAAGAGAAAAGGAGTGGGACGACGAAGAGTAGGAAACGACCGCGGAAAGAAGACGAAGACAAAGAGGGAGGAGAAGATGACGATGATGATGAAAATGTCGCCGCAGGAGCAACAACAACAACAACGACGACGACGACGACGAGAAGAAGAAGAACGAAAGAAGACGATGATAAAGACGATGAAAATGAAAATGAAAAGAAGAAATCGAACAACAACAACAACAACAACAACAACGAAATGAGTACGACGCGGAAACAACCACCTCCGCCGCCGTTGCGAAGAGGTCGATCGAGATCGAAAAGCGCGGAGCCGTCGCCACCACCGCCAATGCAGGATGACGCCGTCGAGAAGAAACAGGGGGCAGGTAAAGAAGAAAAAGAAGAAGTAATAAAGTTAGAAACGATTAAAGAAGAAGGGGAAGCGAAGAAGAACAGTAGCGCCTCCGCCGCCGCCGCCGCGATGAGAGGGAAAATGCAGAAAGCGAAGGAGTTGATGAAGAAGCAAAAAGCGTTGGCGGAGAAGATGAAGATGAAAAAGATGGAAGCAGCGGGAGGAGCGTCGCTGCTGCCGCCGCCACCGTCATTACCACCACCGCCACCACCGCCACCAGTAGCAGCGACAGCGCAACCACCGATATCGGCGCAACGCGCCATCGAAAAAGCGCGAGAAACCGCCGCCCGATTGGCGGCGTTGCAACATCAACAGAAAAAGAATACGAAAACCAGCACGGAAGCTAAGTTTGAAAAGACCGGTCCGGCGCCGGTTTTACGCGTCAACGAGAAAGGTCAAGAGGTGGACGAAAATGGGAAAGTCATCGTTCGAGCGAAAGATTACTCGGCGACGACGAAAGTCAACGAAAAGCAAAAAATGAGAGAGGCGTTTTTACAAGCCGAACGCGAAGTGGCGATGGAAGAGATGCGACGACGAGGCGATACAGCCGCCGGCGGGAAAAAAGACGAGGGGACGAAAGAGGACATGATCGATCCCGAAATTGCGGTGAAGCAGAAACACAACAGGAAGAAACCGTCGCTTCAGGTGAGTCTTATTTAGAGTAGTAGTAGTCGTCGTAGATTTTTTTTTTCTCTCTCTCTCTCTCTCTCTCTCGTTTGTTTTTCTCTTTGCGAAAGATTCGGTTCTTCTGTTTTTCGCACATGCAAGGCACACTCTCTTGTCAGTCTTATTATTTCCGTGACTTGAAAGAATTTTTACCCTTGCGACATCGAACAGCGGGCCGGACAGCTGGAAACGCGCTTAGAATCAGTGAGCGCGGCCTCCTTACCATCTGGTGCATATTTCATTTTTTTGTTTGCTTCAAATCCTAGTAGAGAGGAGAAAAAGGATTTCTTCTTCTCTCTTATGATGATGAATTTTACACTAACGCTCTCTTCTTTCTCTATCTTTCTAAATGAACAGTTTGTGGCTAAAGGCACGTACGAAAAGCAAGCTGATTTCGCGCGTCTCGTGAATAAATTCGGCGAAGTCGATGCGATAAAAATCCGCGCTCGAGAAGACCGGGAAAAGAAACGCGCGGCGCACACGGAAGCGTTGGAAGCCGCAGTCGCGGGTGAAGTCAAAATAGATATCGGAGAAGCTATCGTGCACGATCGACCAGTAGACGACGTCGAGTGGTGGGATAAACCGTTTTTGAAAGACGGGAAAACGTACGCGGACGTTCCTTTGGACGATAGAGTCTTGGAGGACGATAAAGTCGGCGCGCTCTGGGAGCGCGTCTTGAACACGGACAAGATTACAAAATACGTCGAGCACCCGTACTTGGACGACCCGCCGATGGAAGCGCCGCCACCGCCACCACCCGCAGTAAAACTCACCAAGAAGGAGCAAAAGAAATTACGTCACCAACGCCGCGTCGCCAGAGAACAGGAAAAACAGGAGATGATTCGCCAAGGCGTGTTGGAACCGCCAAAGCCAAAGGTGAAAATTTCAAACATGATGCGCGTGTTGACCGAAGAAGCGGTTTTAGATCCAACCATGATTGAAAAGAAAGTGAAAGAGGAGATGGAAGAGAGACAGCAAGCACACGACGATCGAAACTTGTCGAGAAAGTTAACCCCCGCCGAACGAAGAGAAAAGAAAATTCGAAAGTTGTTGAGAGACAACACGAGCGAAGCCGGCGAGGTGTTCACGCACGTGTATAGGGTTGAAAACATGCGAAACGTGAAGAACAAGTTCAAAATAGACGTGAACGCGCAAGAGAATCACTTGACTGGTATTGGTATAATCACGGATACGTTTACTATTGTCATCGTCGAAGGCACTAATAAAGGTTTGAAAAGATACGAAAAGTTGATGATGCGAAGGATGGATTGGAAGTTAACGAACGAAGATTACACGGACGAGGAAATCGAGCGCGCGGAAAATAACAAGTGCACGTTGGTTTGGAAAGGAAGCGGGCCGCAACGAAAGATGAAACGATTCCACTTTGAAACGCTACGCACGGAAGCGGCGGCGAGGAAATATTTAGAGACTGATTTCAATTGCGCGAATTATTTCGACGCCGCGCAAAGTGCCGTGAGCGTTGACGACGACGAAGACGAAGACAAAGGAGAAGAGAACGGTGGTGGCGACGCGATGGAAATATCGTGATCGTCGAAAGAGGGAAGAGAAGATAGCTCAAAACTAGTACGTAGGATAAAAGATTGAAGATTCGAAAGAAAAGGTAGAATACAAAATGTGTTTTCAACACCGCGCTTGCTTTTTTATTAAACACCAACTCATGAGCTCAGTATGTATTATTATCGCTTTATTATTATCATCGGAGTTGTAATCGCTTCATGAGCAACGAAACCACGTCTAAAGAAGTCACCACTCCACCTTCTATTCGTTGGAAATCAATCATAAACCGATCGTCCTTCATTTTATACACTTGCAACTCAAACTTCATCACCGGTCCGACGTCTTGGCCTTCGTTAAAATCGCTCTGGTCCGGCGTCGTCGGTTCGTTATTAGTATTCGTGTTATTAGTATTCGTCGTCGTGGCGTCTTCTTCCATCGCGGTGTCTAAATCGTCGTTATCTCCCATTCGTTGCGGAGATCCGACTTCCGAGGTTCTCCCGTTATTATTCGTCGTCGTGTATTTCTCGAGCGTTTTCAACAAGAACCGACACTTTAAATTATACGGTCCAATTTTCTTCCAGTTCACTTTCAACGCCGTTAAAACTCTAAAGATTTCATTCATCACGTCCGGAGCTGCCATCGTCGTACTTTTACCCAACATCCACCGCTGTTCGCTCGTGACTAACCTCTGTTGCATCAGATTCGATTGAATTTGCGACGGTCTTCGATGGCCCATCGGGCTCGCGCCCGTCGGCGACCCGATCCCGCCTTGTTGTCCCAACATTTGCGCGTTTCTCGAATCTGTTTCCAACTCTCCTTGCTCAAACTCTGCGCCTAGATAGCCTCCGTACAAGTTACGTCTGTTATCCAACAACAAAAAGTACGTCACGCTCGCTTTATTTCTCACTTGATGTCTCAACGCGTCCTTCACTTGCTCTCTGGTAAAACCCAACGCCACCGTCGCTTCCAACGTCTCGATATCGATATTCGTCGCCTGTGACAACGTATCCGGTGGCGGAACCGCTAAGTATCTCGGCAAATGACACGTGCACCACGGATGGTTCCTAATTTCTGCCATCGTAATTCGTTTCAACGGGTCGACTAATAACATCCGACTGATTAAGTCTCTCGCTCCGGGACTGACGTAACTCGGCAACGTATATATCCCCCCCTTTATTTTCTTAAACAAATTTGGAATCGATTCGTCATCAAACGGCAACGACCCACACAACAGCGCGTACATGATGACCCCGCACGACCACACGTCCACCTCTGGCCCGGAATACAACTTCCCGGAAATAACTTCCGGCGCGGCGTAGTTGGGCGACCCGCACGACGTCTTTAAAAAATGCCCATCCCTCATCACGTTCGATAAACCAAAATCCGCAATCTTCACGTTATTCTTCGAGTCCAGCAGTAAATTTTCCGGTTTCAAATCTCTGTGTACGACCATGTTCCTGTGACAATACTCCACGCCGCTCACGATTTGCTGAAAAAAATGCCGCGCTTCGTTCTCCCCTAACCTCCCTTTCTCCACGATGTAATCGAACAACTCCCCGCTCTTCACGTATTCCATGACGACAAATATATCGTGCGGGGTTTCTAAAACTTCGTACAACCGGATAATGTGTGGGTGCATGAACAAGCGTAATATTTTAATCTCTCTTCGTACTTTTTCTTCCATGTGAATGGCTTTGATTTTTTTCCGGTTTAAGATTTTAATGGCCACTTTGTGCCCGGTCAGAACGTGCTCGGCGACTTTCACTTTCCCGAACGAGCCTATCCCGAGCGTTTTTCCTATTCTGTAGTTTGGGAGGTATATCTACGGAGAAGTGTTTACACGCGTGAGTCGTTCAAACTTTATTATAAATGCAAAGAAAACAACGAACGACGCGAGGGCAAACAATTATATTCAAGCGCGAGTCATTTGGGAAACAACAAACACAGAAGCGTTAAAACCCGCGCAATACTACCACTCATAAACTAACGGTAAAAATAAAAAGAATGAACCGTACCTCCGCGGTGCCTCCCCGATCGTCCTCTTTTCCTTCTCTCTCTGTCATTAGTATATCTCTCACTTCGTATAACGTCGCGTGTATAAATCCCTCTTTCAGAGGCAGAGAAATTGGCGTCTTTCTTTGAAACGATTACACACGTGGCAGAGACGGATATTTTCTCTGCTCTTTCTAAACCCTAAACAATCAAAAAAAAAAAGAAAGCCCTTCAAACAAACGAGGGTTTAAGGAACGACCACCAGATTCTCTCAAATTTCTTCTCTTCTCTTTCGGTGTAAGTGCAACACATTCTCTCAAGTCAAAAACCTTCATTCGAGCAGCACACGCTTTGCAGATATACACACACGCATCAAATAATAATGGCGGGGCCGAATGCGGCGATGTTGCTGTCGAGCAAAGGAAACGGCGCATTTAATTCCGCGCAGTTTGTCGCGGGCAGCCGACGAAAAAGTAGTTCTTCGAGCAAAAAGAAGAGTTGCGCAAGAGCGGGATTTTTCTCGAAAGATGATGATTTCGAGAAGAGTGCGGAGGCGCAATCATCATCATCATCTTTGGCCGGGAAAGCGGTCTCCGCGGTCGTGGCAGCCGCGATTTCCCTGAGCTCGGCGGGGCAAGCCGCCGCGCTGTCGTCTTCGCAAGTTCAGTTGGTGCGATTTTCTTTCTCGCGACAATGTGTATATTTCTCTTTCTTCTACTCGTCGAGAAGAAAGATCGGATCGTTTTTTCTCCGTTTTGGATATGATGATGGATTTCATCCGTAATCTCTAAACTGACGCGTAACTACTCCTTTTGCCGTTCTTTTTATTCCCAAAACACAGATGAGCGCGACCACATCTTCGGAAATCGCGCAAGTTTCCGCCGGCGCGGGTACGATGACGGTCCCAGCTTCTTCAGCTGAGAAAGCCTCGGACTTCGCGGCGAAGAAAGCGCAGTTGGAAAAAGCGAAAGCGAGGAAACAAATGGAAATGGCGAAGAAAGCGTATAAAGCGGAGACGAAGTCTGCGGTGGTGTCGACGGCGAAGAAGTCCACGGCGGTGGTGTCGAAGACGACACCGGCGAAGACCACGGCGGTTACGAAGACGACGACGACGACGCCAAAGGCGAAGGACGCGCAAGCCGAAGCGCAAAGAAGAGCGGCGGAAGCGCAGAGAAAGGCGGCGGAAAAAGCTCGAACGGAAAGTTCTTTGGCGCAAGCTTCCAAGGCGTCGCAGTTGCAAAAAGATAAGGACGCTAAAATTGAGGTTGAGAAGAGAGCGCAACAAGCCAAGGCGGACGCGGCGAAGAGAGAAGCGGCCATCAAGGCTAAAGCGGAAGAGACGAGGAGAGACGCCGAATACAGAGCCAAAGCGAACGCGGACTTGAAGAAACAAAGAGAAGCGGCGGTGGAAAGAGCGCAAAACTCGGAGAAGCAGCAAAGAGATGCGGCGATGAAGAGGAAAGCGGATGCCAACGCCAGGGAAGCTGCGGCGAGAAAGGCGGAATCGCTCCGCGCGTCAGATAAGGTCATATCCGACGCGGTGAAGCAATCCGAGGCGGCGAAGAAAGCCCTCGAGGCGAAGAACAGGGACACCGCAAAGGCAGCGGCCGAGGCGAAGAGACTCGCCGAAGCGAACATCAAGGCGGCCGAGGCGAAGAAAAAGGAGCAAGCCGCCGCCGCCGCCAAGGCTGAAAGAGAGCGATTAAGTACGGTCGCGAAGAACAAGGAAGTCGTGCAAAAGCAAATTAAAATGGTGGACAAGGCTGCGGAAACTAAAGCCAGAGAGTCGGCGCAACAAGCGGCGAAAGCCAAGGCGGAAGCGAAGAAAATTGCCGACGCGAACGTCAAGGCGGCGGAAGCGAAGAGAGCCGCCGAGGCCAAGAAAGCGCAACAAGCCCAGGCGGCTGCGCAGCAACAAGCGGCGAAATTGCAAGCTGAAAAGGAAGCTGGCGCGAGAGCGTTAGAGGCCAAGAAAGCTGAACAAGAGAGAGCACAAGCGCAACAAGCGGCTGCGAGACAGGCGGAGCAAGCCAAGGCGGCCCAAAAAGCGGCCGAGGCAAAGAGAGCCGCGGAAGCGAAGCAAGCGCAACAAGCGCAACAAGCCAAGGCTGAAAAGGAAGCTAACGCGAGAGCGTTAGAGGCCAAGAAAGCTGAACAAGAGAGAGCACAAGCGCAACAAGCGGCTGCGAGACAGGCGGAGCAAGCCAAGGCGGCCCAAAAAGCGGCTGAGGCAAAGAGAGCCGCGGAAGCGAAGCAAGCGCAACAAGCGCAACAAGCCAAGGCTGAAAAGGAAGCTAACGCGAGAGCGTTAGAGGCCAAGAAAGCCGAGCAAGCGAGAGCGCAAGCGCAACAAGCCGCAAAGGCGAAGGCTGAAAAGGAAGCTAGCGCGAGAGCGTTAGAGGCCAAGAAAGCCGAGCAAGCGAGAGCGCAAGCGCAACAAGCCGCAAAGGCGAAGGCTGAAAAGGAAGCTAGCGCGAGAGCGTTAGAGGCCAAGAAAGCCGAGCAAGCGAGA
>Ga0255758_10000281_pt1 | contig 56188 bp, 55 predicted proteins | sample 011ome_24_FD_179958 | JGI IMG/M metagenome (GOLD analysis project Ga0255758, IMG submission 179958) | Coastal salt marsh microbial communities from the Groves Creek Marsh, Skidaway Island, Georgia - 011513CT metaG (version 2) | ecosystem: Environmental > Aquatic > Marine > Intertidal zone >... | reverse complement strand
TGGGAGAGTAAATATAGAGGTCAAAAACAAAGATGGCTTTTATTTCATTTTTTAGGAGATGATAAAGAAATAAATATTAACACAAAACACCCCGAATTTAAAAACTGGGTATGGCTAGATCCTGAAATTTTACCTGAAAAGGCAATTTTTTTTAAGAAGGATGTTTATCAAAAAATAAATAAAATTTTTATTCCTATCTTAAATAATTTCAATTCAACAGAAGCATAAAGCCTATGAAAACAGAAAATTCTCAATCTGAAAATCTAATTAATAAAGTTAATAAGATTTTAAAAAAAATTCAAAATGATCCTGCAAGTTTTGAAAATATATTTACAGAACTTTTCGAAAAAGATTTTAATGAACAATTAGATAATATCAATAAGGTTAAGAAAGGTAAATTGAAGGGACTAATAATATCAGTAAAAGATTTGTTTGATGTAAAAGGATATAAAACCAAAGGTGGTACAAAATTTATTGATGATAAAATTGCTCAAAAAGATGCAAAATGTATTTCTTTAATTCGAAAAGCTGGAGGCTTGCTTCTGGGTCATACAAATATGACAGAGCTAGCTTACTCTGGTTTAGGTATAAATCCACATTATGGAACACCCTCGAATCCAGTTTTTAAAAATTCAGTTCCTGGAGGCTCAACCTCAGGAGGCGCTGTATCAATAGCTCTTGACGTGGCGGATATCACAATCGGGACTGACACCGGTGGATCAACTAGAATACCTGCAGCATTTACTGGAATAACTGGTTTTAAGCCAACACAGGATAGTATCTCTAGAGATAATGTGCTTGTTTTATCTACGAGTTTAGACAGTGTTGGATTAATGGCGAAAGATGTTAGCCTTTGCAAGTTAGGTTTTGAAACAATGCGCAATAAATCTAAAAATAATATTGCTAAGAATAATATAAAAATAATTATACCCAAAAATTTTGGATTTGAAGATATTGACGATGAAATCAAAGTGGGTTTTGATTCTGCTAAGGAGAAAATTATTAAAAGTGGATTAGATATTCAAGAAATAGAAATCCCTCTTTTAGATCATTATAAAAAAATTCCTTTATGGCAATTTGCAGCTGTGGAATGTCAAGCAGAATATTTTGAGGCTTATAATAATAAAAAACATTTAATAGACCCTAACGTGTCAAGACGTATGGATAGAGCTAATCAAGTTACTGCAGTTGAGTATGTAAACCTTTGTAAAGAACGAACAACTCTGATAAGCCAATTTAATACTTTTTTAGGAAATAATTTTCTACTATTACCAACTGTTTCAATTACACCTCCCCTAATTAAGGATTGTGAGAACGTAGAATTTTATGACAAAATGAATTTGATTTCACTTAGGAATACTACTCTTGCTAATTATATGAATGGATGCAGTCTATCTCTACCATATACTATAAAAGATAAGCCTGTAGGCATCATGTTAAATGGTAGCACTGATAATGACGATCAGCTCTTAGAAATAGGATCTAAGATAGAAAAATTATTATCTAAATAAATTAATCTATATTTTCAATAACAGCAGAAATGAATGAAGAATTTTTAGCCGCTAAAGATGATACGTTAGGGTCACTATCTTTCTCTTGAGACTTAAAATCTAAGAGTTTTTCTTCTAAGATATGTTTGTTAGCTTTATCTAATTTTTCCGCTCTTTCGGCAAGTATAACAACTGAATTTTCATTGATTTCTACAATGCCACCATCAATCATTACTCTAGAGGAAATTTTGCTATCATTAAAAATATCTACAACACCTCTATGAAGCGTAGACATAACTTTAGAGTGCCTTGGTAAAGCACCAATTTGTCCATCAGCACCCGGGACAACAACCATTTCTACGGGTTCAGAAACAATCACCATTGAAGGAGTTACTATTTCTAAATTAGTTGTATCTGACATTTAAACCTCTTAAAGACAAATTAGTATTTTATGCAGCATCTTTGGCTAATTTTTTAGATTTTGCAATTGCTTCGTCAATTGTGCCAACCATATAAAATGCAGCTTCAGGTAAATCATCATATTCTCCATCTGCTATCGCTTTAAAACCTTTAATAGTTTCTTCTAATGGTACAAGCACTCCAGGTGAACCTGTGAAAACCTCAGCAACGTGAAATGGTTGAGATAAGAATCTTTGTATTTTTCTAGCTCTATTGACCACTAATTTATCTTCTTCTGACAACTCATCCATTCCTAAAATCGCAATAATATCTTGAAGTGATTTATATTGCTGAAGAACTTCTTGAACTTGCCTTGCTACATTATAATGTTCTTCACCAACAATTCTTGGATCTAACATTCTTGAAGTTGAATCAAGAGGATCAACAGCAGGATAAATACCAATCTCTGCTATTTGTCTAGATAAAACAGTTGTTGCATCTAAGTGAGCAAAAGAAGTTGCAGGAGCAGGGTCTGTCAAATCGTCAGCAGGAACATATATTGCTTGCACAGAAGTAATTGATCCTTTAGTGGTCGTAGTAATTCTTTCCTGTAATGCACCCATATCAGTTGCCAAGGTTGGTTGATAACCCACAGCAGATGGAATTCTTCCTAATAATGCGGAAACTTCTGATCCAGCTTGAGTGAACCTAAAAATATTATCAACAAAGAAAAGAACGTCTTGACCTTCTTGGTCTCTGAAATATTCAGCAAGAGTCAATCCGGTTAATGCAACTCTTGCCCTTGCTCCAGGAGGTTCATTCATTTGTCCATATACTAATGCAGCTTTTGATCCTGGCCCGTCAGGAACAATAACTCCAGATTCTACCATCTCATGAAAAAGATCATTACCTTCTCGAGTTCTTTCACCAACACCGGCAAATACAGAGTAACCTCCATGTGCCTTCGCAACATTGTTAATAAGCTCCATAATAAGAACTGTTTTACCTACACCAGCTCCACCAAAAAGACCTATCTTACCACCTTTTGCGTATGGAGCTAAAAGATCAACTACTTTTATGCCTGTAACTAAGATATCCGCCGATGTAGATTGATCTACATATTCAGGTGCATCTCTATGAATAGGAAGAGTTGTTTTAGATTTAACAGGTTTACCATCATCAACTGGATCACCAACAACATTTAAAATTCTACCTAGTGTTTCTGGGCCAACTGGAACTGTAATAGGAGCACCAGTCTGTACTACCTCCATACCTCTTACTAAACCATCAGTACTATCCATAGCAATAGTTCTAACTTCATTTTCTCCAAGGTGTTGGGCAACTTCTAAAATTAGTTTCTGTCCACCATTATCAACCTGTAAAGCGTCTAAAATTAATGGTAAATTAGATTCAAATTCAACATCAACAACAGCTCCAATTACTTGTGATATTTTTCCATTTTGTTTGCCAGATGGTTTTTTGGCCATAATTTTCTCCATTTATTTTAAAAACAATTTATTATAATGCTTCAGCACCAGATATAATTTCTATTAATTCCTTAGTAATAACTGCTTGTCTTGTTCTGTTATATAGAAGTGTAAGATTATCAATCATGTCACCTGCATTCCTAGTAGCATTGTCCATCGCTGTCATTCTTGCAGCCAACTCACTTGCTGTACTTTCCATTTGAGAACTAAACAATTGAGTTGATAAATTACGAGGCAATAAATCATTCAAGATTTCTTCTTCGCTTGGTTCAAATTCATATATAGAGTTTGAATCATTTGTTTCGTCTTCAGTTTCTTGGATCTCTGCTGGGATGAGCGATTTAAACGTAACTTCTTGTGTAATAGCTGATACAAACTTATTAAAAATTACCTTACAAATTCCGAATTCGTTATTCTCAAAAAGAGTAATAATTTTTTTTGCAAGAATTTCTGCATCTGTATAATTTGGTTTGGCTGAGTTACCATCTATTCTCTCTATAAACAAATGACCAAACTCTCTATTAAGAGCATCAGCTGATTTTTTTCCTACCATTAATAATTTTACTTGAATTCCTTCTTGCTCTAATTTTTTCACTTCAGCTCTTACTGCCCTAGTAATGGATCCATTAAAACCTCCACATAGTCCTCTGTCAGCAGAAAAAACTACTATAAGTTGGGTTTTATTATCAGTTTTACCAGTAAGAAGGTCGATGGAATTTCCAGAGGTTTTAGATGCTATTTTTGATACAACTTTATCCATCAATAAAGTATAGGGTCGTGAAGCTAAGGCTTGTTCTTGAGCTTTTCTTAATTTTGCAGCCGCAACCATTTTCATTGCAGAAGTAATTTTCTGTGTAGATTTTACAGATCCAATTCTATTTTTTAGGTCTTTTAAAGAAGGCATTTAACCTATTCCCTACAGTCTGATATAACAGTTAAGAAAAATTTTTCACTAACTGATCTAAAACATCTTTAAGAGCTTGATCAGTTTCATCCGAAATTGACTTGTCTTTTCGAATTGAGTCTAAAATTTTTGAACCCTTTGTATTTAACTTTTGTAATAAAGACTTTTCAAATTCACCAATTTTTTGAGTTGGTATTTTATCGAGATAACCCTTAACACCAGCAAAAATCACTGCTACTTGCTCCTCAACCTCCATTGGTGAATACTGAGCCTGTTTAAGTAATTCAGTTAATCTCTCTCCTCTTGACAACAATTGTCTAGTTGAAGCATCCATGTCTGAAGCAAACTGAGCAAAAGCAGCCATTTCTCTATACTGTGCAAGGTCTAGTTTAATAGTACCCGCAACTTGTTTCATAGCTTTAATCTGTGCAGCAGATCCAACTCGTGATACCGATAGTCCAACGTTAACAGCTGGTCTTATTCCTTTGTAAAACAATTCTGTTTCTAAAAAGATTTGACCATCAGTTATTGATATAACATTGGTTGGAATAAAAGCAGATACGTCCCCACCCTGAGTTTCGATTATAGGAAGAGCAGTAAGAGATCCAGATCCGTTATCTCCATTTAATTTAGCAGCTCTTTCTAACAAGCGAGAGTGTAAGTAGAAAACATCACCAGGATATGCTTCTCTTCCTGGAGGTCTTCTTAAAAGTAAAGACATTTGCCTATATGCAACAGCTTGTTTTGACAAGTCATCGTACACAACCACAGCATGCATTCCATTATCTCTAAAAAACTCACCCATCGCAGCAGCAGAATATGGAGCTAAGAATTGCATAGGCGCTGGATCAGATGCTGTTGCAGCAACAACAATTGAATACTCTAGTGCGCCTCTTTCTTCTAAAGTTTTAACAATTTGAGCAACTGTAGATCTTTTTTGTCCAACAGCTACATATATACAGAAAAGTTTCTTAGTATCGTCTTTACCTGCCTTATCATTTGTCCCTTTTTGATTTAAGAATGTATCTATAGCAATTGCTGTTTTACCAGTCTGTCTATCACCAATAATAAGCTCTCTTTGACCTCTACCAACAGGAATTAGAGAATCTATCGCTTTCAATCCAGTTTGCATTGGCTCACTAACAGATTCACGAGGCATAATACCAGGAGCTTTTGTTTCAACTCTTGATCTCTTAACATTTTTAAGAGGACCCTTGCCATCAATAGGATTACCTAGAGCATCCACAACTCTACCTAATAAACCTTTACCAATAGGTACGTCTACAATAGATCCGGTTCTCTTTACAGTATCACCTTCTTTAATAGTCTTATCGCTTCCAAAGATAACTACACCAACATTATCTCTTTCCAAGTTCAAAGCCATTCCAGCGATACCACCAGGAAACTCAACCATTTCACCGGCCTGAACTTTATCAAGTCCATAAACACGAGCAATTCCATCACCAACTGATAGAACTTTACCTACCTCAGAAATTTCGGCATCTACTCCAAAATTCTCAATTTGATCTTTTAATATTGTTGATATTTCTGCTGCACGAATATCCATTAATTTACACCTCTCATGGCTATTTCAAGTCTATTTAGTTTAGTTTTTATTGAATTATCAATCATTTTAGATCCTATTTTGACTATAAGACCTCCAATTAAGCTCTCATCAACGTTATTTGATAAAACAATCTTTTTGATACCAGTGGCCTTAGATATAGCTAATTTAACTTCATCTTGTTGCGCCTTATCTAGTGAAAATGATGAAGTGACCTCAGCTTTGATTTCGCCATTTATCCTCGAAACCTCAGATAGAAAAACATCTATAATTTCATTAATCAAAATCAGCCTACCATTTTTGGCTAAAGTTCCACAAAAATTAATAGTAAGATTATTAGCCTTGGACTTTTTTAAAATCTTTATAATGGAAGCTTCTTTGTTAGATTTTGAAATGGCAGGAGATTGGATCATAGTTTTAAGACTTTCACTATCTTCTAATAGATTTTTGAAAGCTTCAAAATCCTTAACTATATTAGGTATTGTTTTGTTATCTTTAGCTAACTCGTACAAAGCTTTAGCATATCTACCTGATAATCCAGATGATCCGCTCATCTCAATAATTCCTTGCATTTAAAATTATATGGATAGCTAGCACAGCATTGATTTCAATGCAAGTAACAAGCACACCAAAATCAATTAAATTTACATAAAAGAAACAGGATCAATATCAATAGCTAGTTTAATGTTATTTGGAGTTTTAGCCTTAGATGTCCAATTTAATAATACATTTTGAATATTAACTGCTTTATCTGATTTTATAAGAAATCTTCTTCTATACTTTCCTCTTAAATAATATATTGGAGCGGGAGCAGGACCAAAGATTTTAACGTTTTTGAATGACGGTGATATCTTTAATAATTCTGTCGCATAACTATCTAAATCTTTTTCTTGGTTGGAGGATAATATTATAGAAGCCAATCTTCCATAAGGTGGCATATTAGCGTTTTTTCTTGAATACATTTCTCTTTTAAAGAAATCATCGCGATTATTTTTTGCTATTGCTTTTATAATTTCATTTTCGGCATCAAAAGTTTGAAGAAACACTTTTCCCCTATCTTTTGGGTCTGAAATATGTCTTCCTGATCTTCCTGATACCTGTTGTAATATTTGGAAACTTCTTTCCGCAGCTCTTAAATCTCCTCCGGACAAACCTACATCTCCATCAATAATGCCCACTAATTTTAAATGAGGAAAATCATGCCCCTTTGCTATCATCTGAGTTCCAATAACAATATTTATCTCGTTATTTTTAATTTTTTTAATCATATCAATAAGTAGTTTTTGACTTTTCATTGTGTCACTTGAAAGTACTGCAATTTTAGCTTCCGGAAAAAAGTATTTGATTTCCTCTTCGATTCTCTCGACACCGGGACCACAAGCTTTTATTTGGCCTTCAGTCCCACAAAATTGACAAGTATTTATAATTTTTTTAGAAAAACCACAATGATGACAAATTAATAAATTTTTGGATTTATGTTCTACTAACCAAGTTTCACAATTTATACACTTAATCTTATGCCCACATGCATTACAAAGGGTTAAAGGAGCATAGCCTCTTCTATTTAAAAATAATAAAGTTTGCTCTTTTTTTGATAATTTTAATTTAATTTCGTTTATTAAAATAGGAGAAATCCATCTACCTTTATCAGGCATATCCAATTTTAAATCTAAAATTTTTATCTCAGGTAATTCTGCACCTGTGGCCCTTTCAGGCAATATCAGATGAATATATTTACCAATCTTCATATTATAATATGATTCTAGAGAAGGTGTTGCAGAAGCTAAAATAACAGGAGCGAATGATTTAGCAGCTCTATATATAGCCATATCCCTTGCATTGTACCTTACACTCTCTTCTTGTTTAAATGCAGGCTCATGCTCTTCATCAACTATAATCAATCCAAGATTCGAAAAAGGTAGCATTAATGCAGATCTAGCTCCAACCACGACACATTGAATTCCATTAATTGCAGACAACCAAATTTCTTTCTTCTTATTCTTTGTTATGTCTGAATGCCAAATTAATGGCTTGAAATGAAATTGATCACTAAACCTTTTCTCCCAATCTGGTGTTAAAGAAATTTCGGGTAAAAGAATTAGAACTTGTTTGCCCTCATCCAGAGAGGCTTTAACAGATTCAAAATAAGTTTCTGTTTTACCTGAACCAGGAACACCATCTAACAAAAAACATTCTGATTTATTACCTTTGATGGAATCATTAATTTTTTTTACTGCAGAAAGTTGATGTGAATTTAATAATTTCTTATTTTTTTCATATTTTGATACTTTAAGAGCATTTTTAAGGTCAGGCGTTGGTAATTTTTTTATAAATTCTTCACATATTATATTTTTTTTTACCATATCTCTTAGAAGAGCTTCTGACACTTTGCAGGCTTTGGTTAGTTCATCTTTATTAATATTCCGATCTGCATTTAACAAAAAATCTATAACTAATTTCTTTTTTGGTGTGAGATTAAAAGATTTTTCTTTTTCAATATTTTTTATTCTTTTAAAATTTGCCTTATAAATTTTAAAAGTATTTGGAGAAGTAATAGCTTCTAAAGGTGATAAAATCATTTTTAAAACCAAGCCTTTAAATACACAATTCCAACTTGCCAAAAAATTTATGAATTCAATACATTCTTTTGATAAACAATTTATTTCAAAAATTTTATTTATTTTTTTTAATTTTTCACCAGGAACTTTACCTGTCCCTTTACCAACTACAACTCCAATTGTTTTTTTCCTTCCAAACGGAACTTCAACTATCTGTCCCATAGCGATATTGGTAGAACTATCTTCTAATATATAATCAAATGGGTCATTAAATGGACCTATTACGAGTATCGCTAGCTCTCTTGTTTTGATATCAATCATGAAGCGTCTTTATAAAATTATTTTAAAGCTAATTATGGTTATAGTTTTTAACATAGTGTATTATAAATTATGATTAATAAAATATTAGTTTTATAAAACTTTAAACATTATAAAGGATCAATAATGGAACTATTTATAGATACAGCTGAAATAGAAGAAATTAAATCATTAAACGTTACTGGACTAATTGATGGTGTTACTACAAACCCTTCGTTGATAGCTAAATCTGGTAGAAACATACTTGAAACAATTGAAGAAATTTGTAACGAAGTTTCTGGTCCGGTTAGTGCAGAAGTTACGGCAACTGATTTTGATAATATGATACTTGAAGGAAGGAAATTATCTTCTATAGCTCAAAACGTTGCTATTAAAGTTCCTCTAACTTTTGATGGACTTCGTGCGTGTAAAGTTTTTTCAGACGATGGAATAATGGTCAATGTCACCTTATGCTTCAGCTCGGCACAAGCGTTATTAGCAGCAAAAGCAGGGGCATCGTTTATCTCTCCATTTATTGGACGACTTGATGATATCGGTTCTAATGGTTTGAATTTAATCTCTGAAATTACTGAGATTTATAGTATCTATGACTTTGATACAAAAGTATTAGCTGCCTCTATTAGAAGTGTTCAAGATATAATAGATTCAGCAAAAATGGGGGCCGATGTAGCTACTATTCCACCTAAATTTCTAAAAGCTATGTATAACCACCCGTTAACCGACAAAGGATTAGCTGATTTTTTAGCTGACTGGAAAAAAACTGGACAAACTATTTTATAAATTTTTTTATGGGTATAAAAAAAGTAAATCATAATATTGAAAAATGGATTGAGTATTTAGAATCTATTAAAGGATATGGTTTAAATACAATAGGTGCCTATGAAAGAGATGTTTCAGAATTTTTTAGTTTTTGCTATGACATGAAACTGGAAACAGCTCCTCCAGACAAATACGTAATTAGGGAATTTTTGTCTTATCTATCAAAAAAGGAATTATCTAGACCAACAGTTGCACGCAAAATATCAAGTATAAAAAATTTTTTTAAATTTTTACTTAAAAATAATATGATCTTATCTTTAGATCTATCTATTTTTAAAAGCCCTAAATTGAAAAGAAGTTTTCCAAAGTCTATTGATACTGAACTTGTAGCAAAAGTATTGAAGTCTTTAACTGATAATAGTAACGATTATTGGATAAATTTAAGAGATAGAGCTGTAATGCTGTTGTTATACGGTTCTGGTTTAAGAATAAGTGAGGCTTTAGCTCTTAAAAGGAAAGAGGCTCCTAATAGTGATTGGCTTAGAGTTCTTGGAAAAGGAAATAAATATAGAGATGTTCCTTTATTACCAATAATCTGTGAGGGTGTAAGTGATTATTTAGACGCATGCCCATTTAAGTTTAAAGATGATGATCCTCTATTTCTTGGTAAAAGAGGAGGCCCATTATCTCCTAGAATTATTCAAAGAAGGGTTGAAGGTTTAAGATATGAATTAGGTTTACCTTCACATACTACCCCACATGCTTTAAGACATGCCTTTGCAACACATTTGCTATCTGGTGGCGCTGATTTAAGAGCAATTCAACAACTTTTAGGACATTCTAGTCTTTCTACAACGCAAAGATATACTGACGTTAATGAGACAGAGCTGCTAAATTTACACAAAGCTATTCATCCACGTTCATAAAAAAAGGCGATTAAAAATTAATATTTAATCGCCTAATTATTTTGGTAAATGTAAATTTTTATAAAGTATCAAACCTGTCTTGATTCATAACCTTATTCCATGCTGCAATAAAATCATTAACAAATTTTTCGTGAGAATCGTTACAAGCATATACCTCTGCAATAGCTCTCAACTGAGAGTTAGAACCGAAAGCTAAATCCACTCTTGAAGCAGAACTTATTTTTTCTGATGTAGATCTATTTATTCCCTCGTAAATATTTTTATTAATTGGTTTCCACTCAATATTCATATCGAGTAGTTTAACAAAAAAATCATTGGTTAATTTACCAGATGGCTCAGAAAAAACTCCATGGCCATCAGTACTAATACCAAGTGATCTCATGCCACCAATAAGAACAGTCATTTCAGGTGCAGTTAAGCCCATAATCTGTGCTTTGTCTAAAAGCATTTCTTCTGCACTTATACCATAATCCTGTTTCTGAAAATTTCTGAAACCATCAACAACTGGCTCTAATACAGCAAATGATTCAACATCAGTATTTTCTTGAGTCGCATCACCTCTGCCAGGAACAAAGTCAAGGGATTTACCTGCAGCATTTTCAATACCAACATTACCAGCAAGCACGATTATGTCTGCAATTGACGCCCCTGTATTTTCTGAAATTTTAGAGTAAACGTCTAATATTTTTGATAGCTCCTGAGGTTTATTAACTTCCCAGTTCTTCTGTGGTTCGAGGCGAATACGAGCGCCATTAGCTCCTCCACGCATATCTGTATCCCTGTATGTTGATGCACTTGCCCAAGCAGTTTCAACCATTTGTTTTACAGATAGACCACTTTCATTAATCAGAGATTTAACCTTATCTATATCATAGTTTTTGTTACCCTCGGGAACTGGATCTTGCCAAATCAATTCTTCTTCAGGAACTTCAGGTCCAAGATATCTAGTTTTTGGTCCCATATCACGATGAAGTAACTTGAACCACGCTCTAGCGAAAGCATCTTGAAATTGGTCAGGGTTCTCATGAAACCTTTTAGATATAACTTTGTAAGACGGATCTTCCCTCATAGCCATATCTGCAGTTGTCATCATAGTCGTAACTTTTATGGAACCATCTTGCGCATCCGGAGCCATATCTTCTTGTTTTGGATTAATAGGATGCCATTGAAACGCCCCCGCAGGACTTTTAACTAGTTCCCATTCATAACCAAATAATAAATCAAAATATCCATTATCCCATTGAATTGGATTAGCAGTCCAAGCCCCTTCAATACCACTGGTTATAGTATCTCTTCCTACTCCTGAACCATAGGAGTTTTTCCAACCCAGCCCCATTTGCTCAATTGGAGCACCTTCTGGTTCAGCACCAACATATTTATCTGGGTCAGACGCTCCATGAGCTTTTCCAAAAGTGTGACCTCCAGCTGTCAGAGCCACTGTCTCTTCGTCGTTCATTGCCATTCTAGCAAAAGTTTCACGAATGTCTCTTGCACTAGCTAAGGGATCTGGATTGCCATCTGGCCCTTGAGGATTTACATATATCAATCCCATTTGAACTGCTCCAAGAGGCATTTCCAACTCTCTATCTCCAGAGTAACGCTTATTATCTAACCATTCATTTTCTTTACCCCAATAGATATCTTCAGGAGGTGACCAGATATCAGCTCGTCCACCACTAAAACCAAATGTTTTTCCGCCCATAGATTCAATTGCGACATTGCCAGTCAAAATAAACAAGTCAGCCCAACTTATTTTATTTCCATACTTTTGTTTAATCGGCCATAAAAGTCTTCTTGCTTTATCCAAGTTACCGTTGTCAGGCCAGCTATTTAGAGGAGCAAAACGTTGATCACCTGTTCCACCACCACCACGACCATCACTTGTTCTATATGTTCCAGCAGCGTGCCATGTCATACGAATAAAGAAAGGACCATAATGACCATAATCTGCTGGCCACCATTCTTGGGAGTCAGTCATTAAAGCGTGTAAATCTTTTTTTAAAGCTTGGTAATCAAGTTTTTTAAATTCTTCACGATAATCAAAGTCTAAATTCATAGGATTTGATCTTTTATCATTTTGATGAAGAATATTTAAGTTTAATTGATTTGGCCACCAATCTCGATTTGAAGTACTAATACCATTATTAGAAGTAGCTGAACCATGCATTACAGGGCATTTGCCAATATCATCCATCAGGAAACCTTTCTTGAAAAAATTGAGTTGTTGAACACTTAAAATATGAACTGTGAATTACCATGTCAAGTAGTTTAGAATCATTTTAAAGTAAAATAGTTTAAGTATGTTTCTTTAATTTGATAATTATATCCACACCACTATTTAAAAAGCCACTGGGAATTTCAGGAAGCTTACCTAAAATAACTTTATCGTTTTCTATATCAATTAATTCGCCAGTTTCTTCGTTTAAAAAATGATGATGAAAAGTTGTATTGGTATCAAAAATAGCTGTATCCTTAGAGTATTCAACTTGTTTAATTAGACCAGAATTCTTAAATCTTTTAAGGCAATTATAAACAGTTCCAATCGACATATAATTACCCGACGCACAAATCTCATCTTGCAGATCTTCAGCAGTAAAATGTCTATTAGGGCCATCTAACAATATGTCTGCTATAATTAGCCTTTGTTTTGTAGGTCTAAGCCCAGCACGTCTTAATTTGTCTATGTTTTTCATAATCAAATATTCTATATTGTATTATATCATCTATATAACCAATTATTATCATATTTATTTCTTGTCAAGTTTGTAACCTTTCGCTTTACGAAAGAAAAATAAAATGTGATTTTAGAAACATTAGGGAGATTTGATATGACAAGGCCATGTGATTTAGAGGCTACTGAGGCAAGAAAGTTGATAGGTAACAAACAACTTTCGCCTGTAGAGTTAACAAAAAGCTGTATTGAACAAGTAGAAAGAATAAATCCGTCTATAAATGCTGTAGTAGCTATTGACAAAGATGAGGTTATGAAGCAAGCACAAAAAGCTGAAAACGATGTTATGTCTGGTGCTGAGTTAGGATTACTTCATGGTCTTCCCGTTGGTATTAAGGATCTAAATCTTGTTAAGAATTTAAGATCAACTTCCGGTTCTAAAATTTATGAAAATAGAATCCCTAATAGTGATGACAGTGTTGTAAAAGATATAAGAGATGAAGGTGGCATTATTTTTTGTAAAACTAATACTCCTGAGTTTGGAGCAGGAGGAAATACAAAAAATAAAGTTTATGGGGCAACTTCTAACCCATTTGATATTAAAAAGACACCTGCTGGATCTTCAGGAGGAAGCGCTGCAGCTCTAGCAACAAATATGATGCCATTAGCAAATGGAAGTGACTATGGTGGAAGTTTGAGAACTCCTGCAGGTTTTTGTGGAATTACAGGCTTTAGGCCATCTCCAGGCCTAGTACCTGCCACAGAAGCATCTGTTGGTCTTAATCCATTTTCTGTACAAGGACCAATGGGAAGAAATGTTTCAGATACTTATCTATTATTAAAAGCTCAAGTGAACTTAAATATAATGGATCCATTTTCTAGCCTTGATAGCCTTTCAATGCCAGATGAATTAGTAGGGTCAGACTTATCAAAAATTAAGATGGCTTTTACACCTGATCTTGGTTGTGCTCCAGTAGATAATGATATTCAATCAACTTTCTTAAAAAAAATTGAAGTTTTTAAAAGTAATTTTTACAAAGCTGATCAATCTGAACCTGATTTTCTAGACATCCATAATTGCTTTGAAATAATAAGAGGTTTTAACTACGTTGCTTCTCATAAAGATAAACTCGATAACAATAGAGACTTGTTAGGTCCTAATGTTATAGATAATGTTGAAAGAGGTTTACAATATAGTTTAGCTGACGTTTCATGGGCCCACGTTATGCAAACTAAAATTTATAAAAATTTCCGTAAGTTTTTTAAAGAATATGATGTTTTAATATGCCCCGCTGCTTCTGTCTCTCCATATTCACATGAACAATTATTCGTAGATGAAATTAATGGGGAAAAAATGCCAACATATATGCGATGGCTTTCTTTAAGTTACGCATCTACAATGGCTATCCCTTGCGTATGGGCATTACCATGTGGTTTAGACCATAAAGAAATGCCTTTTGGCATTCAATTAATTGCGCCAGCAGGTAACGATTTAGAATTATCTGAAATAGCAAAAAGCTTAGAGACTATCTTAGTAGGAAATGATGCCACAAGGAGACCTCTCCCAAAATTGATCTAATTTTTAATGAGGATTAACAATGGATAAAAATATTAAAAAAAATAATCTCCAAATAAAGGGTTTTTTTGATAAGCTTACATCTACTATTAGTTATGTTGTTTACGATAAATTTAGCAAAGAATGTGCTGTTATAGACTCCGTTTTAGATTTTGATTATTCATCTGGATCAATAGATTATTTAAATGCAGAAAATATAATTTCTTTTATAGAAAAGAATAATTTAAGTTTAATTTGGCTTATTGAAACTCATGTTCACGCTGACCACCTATCAGCCGCTCCATATATTCAAAAGAAACTTGGAGGTAAAATTGGAATATCTGAGAAAATATCAGATGTGCAAAATATTTTTGGAAAAACTTTTAATGCAGGGACAGAGTTCCAAAGAGATGGAAGTCAATTTGATAAGCTCTTCAAGAATAATGATGAATATCAAATTGGACAGATAAATTGTAAGGTCATTGATACACCAGGCCATACACCAGCATGTACAGCTCATATTATATCAGATTCTATTTTTGTTGGTGATACTTTGTTTATGCCAGATTTGGGTAGTGCGAGAGCTGATTTTCCAGGTGGAGATGCGCGAACATTATATAAGTCAATTAAGAAAATATTAAGTTATCCGGATAACTTCAATATTTTCGTTTGTCATGATTATCCACCTTCAAATAGAGAAGCAAAATGGTCTACAACTGTAGGTGAACAGAAAAAAAATAATATACATGTTAAAGACACAATAAGCGAAGATGAATTTGTTCGAATTAGAGAAACTAGGGATAAAACTTTAAACATGCCTAATTTAATTATCCCCTCAATTCAAGTTAACATGAGAGCAGGTAACTTACCCCCATCAGAAGATAATGGGGATGTCTACCTAAAAATTCCTATAAATAGCATGAAGAATTTAGTCTAATTCTCTAATCACATCCTGAACTATTTCAAAAATTTTATCGATATCATGATTTTCTGCAATCAACGGTGGAGAAAATGCTAAGGTATCGCCTGTTACTCTTAACATTAAACCTTTATGCCATGCTTTTTTCATAGCCTCGTATCCTCTTGCACCCACCTCACCAGGCCTAGGCGCTATCTCAATTGCCGCTACGAGCCCCAAGTTTCTTATATCAATGACATTTTTATCATTTTTAAGTTGATGTACTACATTTTCAAGATATTTAGCTGTTTTTCCTGCTTTAGTAAATAAATCCTCATCTCTGTAAATGTCTAACGCTGCAAGACCAGCTGCTGAAGCAATAGGGTGGCCTGAATATGTATATCCATGAAATAATTCAATTGGCATATCTGCCTCATCCATCATTGTATCATATATTTTTTTTGAGACTACAGCAGCTCCCATTGGAATGATTCCATTAGTAATTGCCTTTGCACATGAGATTATGTCCGGTGTTACTCCAAAATATTCAGAAGCAGTTGCTTTTCCTAAACGGCCGAACCCAGTTATCACTTCGTCAAAAATTAACAAAATATCATGCTTATCACAAATCTCTCTTAACCTTTTGAGGTAATTAACTGGAGGTGGCAGAACACCTGTAGAGCCTGCTATTGGTTCGACAATGACAGATGCAATCGTTGATGCGTCATGCAAAGCGACAATATTCTCCAACGTGTCAGCTAAATATTCACCATGTTCAGGTGAGCCCTTTGAAAACTTATTTTTTTCTGGAAGATGAGTGTGTGATATATGATCAACACCTGACAATAGTGTTCCAAAATATTGCCTGTTTCTAGGCATCCCTCCCACTGAAATACCTCCAAAACCTACACCGTGGTACCCTCTTTCACGCCCTATCAACCTAGTCTTAGTTCCCTTGCCTCTAGCCCTATGATAAGCCAGCGCTATTTTTAAGGTACTATCTACAGCTTCAGATCCTGAATTTGTAAAAAATACATGATCAAGGCCCTTAGGAAATAAATCAGCTACACGACTTGCTAGTTCAAAAGCTTTTGGGTGTCCATATTGAAAACTTGGAGCATAGTCTAAAGTTGACGCTTGTTGTGAGATTGCAGCGGTTATCTCTGGCCTGTTATGACCTGCATTAACACACCATAGACCTGCTGCACTATCTAAAATATCTTTGCCTGTTTCACTCTTGTAATACATACCATCAGCAGAAACGACCATTCTAGGGTCTTTTTTAAAATCTCTATTTGCCGTGAAAGGCATCCAATACGACTCTAAGTCATTTAATCTTTTCATAAATAATCTCCAATTGTTAAGAGAGACAAAAATTAATTTAATTCAAATACTCTGACAAGATGCAGCAATAAGGTCAAGTTAATGATTTTTAGGGTTTAATAATAAATTATTATCAAAACCTAGTTTAGGCGCCCTTTCAACTGTTTTTTTCTTTCTGAACTGACTATCAATTGGAATAGGCAGAGCTGGTATTTCTTCACCTTTATCATTAGCTATTTTTTTTGAAAAAATGTTTCTGACCTTAAAATGATTATCATTAATCGCCTCTTCAATAGATTTAACTACAGAGCAACAACAGTCCGCCTCATCAAAAACTTTAGTCCAGTAAAATTTGTCTTTTAAGATAATAATATTTCTGATTTTTTGAATAATTTCTTTTTGATTTTCTTCTTTTTCTATAAGTTTTTTAGGTAATTTTATAACCTTACAAAAATTTTTCCAAAACCGATCTTCTAATGGGGCGGCCGCTATATAGCTACCGTCGCTAGTTTCATAGATATTATACCTTGGTGATCCACCCGAAAGAAGTGAATCAGAGTTTAGTGGCCAGCCTGATTTAACAAAACCAGATCCCAAAGCCCAAAACATAAAAGGGAAAAGATTATCTGACATTGAAATATCCAGATAAGAACCTGTTTTGTGTAAATCCCTTTTTCTTAGCGCCAATAAAATATTGATTATTGCTGGATAAGAACCACCTGCAATATCAGCAACAAGCGCTGGAGGAACTGTTGTATTTTGTCCACTTCCCATACTTAAACTTAGTAGCCCCGCATTGCCTATGTAATTTAAATCGTGTCCGGCATCCATTTTTTTAGGACCTGTTTGTCCATAACCAGTTATTGAGACATATATGATTTTATTATTAATTTTTTTTATTTTTTCATAATCTAAACCAAGCCTTTTCATCACCCCAGGCCTAAACTGTTCAATTATAATATCCGCTTTTTTGATAAGAGGTTTTAAGGTGTTTTGACTATTTTTATCTTTCAAATCCAAGCATAAACTTTTTTTTCCTCTATTTAACATAGAGAAAGAAACGCTTTCATCATTCCATTTAGGTTCAGAAGACCTCATTTCATCCCCAGTTAATGGCTTCTCAATTTTTATAACTTCTGCGCCAGTTTCTGCCAGGAATAAACTTGCAAGTGGTCCTGGTAAAAGAGTAGAAAAGTCTAAAACCTTAATCCCTTCTAAGGAACCTTTTATTAGTTCATTCATAACAAAACCTTTTTATTTTTATATTAATCCTCTTTGACTTAAATTTTTAATCATAGCAGCAATCCCAAAACTCCATTGTGGACAAGCTGTGGATAAATTAACATAGTTTATTAACTCTCCGAGATTAGGTTCTGAAATTGTAACTTTGTCCCCTACTTTATGAGTAAACCCCTCACCTACAACGTCTCTATCTTCTGTTGGTGCGAATAGTGTTCCTAAAAACAACAAAAAACCGTCTGGATATTGGTGATGCCTTCCTATAGTTTGACGTACGAGGTCTTCTGGATCTCTGCTTATTTCAGACATAGAGCTAGAGCCATTAAGAATATACCCATCTTCTCCCTCTACTTTGAGGGAAATATGAGCTGATTTCATATCGTCTATTGAGTAAGTCTCATCAAAAATTCTTATGAATGGGCCAATAGAACAAGAAGCATTGTTATCCTTGGCTTTACCTAGAAGTAAAGCTGACCTGCCTTCTACATCTCTTAAATTTACATCATTACCAAGAGTTGCCCCCTTTATTATTCCAATGCTATTTACAGCCAAAACAATCTCAGGTTCTGGGTTATTCCAATTAGAAATTGGATTCAAACCAACTTCTTCTCCAAAACCAACTGAGGACAATGTGGCAGCTTTTGTAAAAACTTCTGCGTCTTTCCCTATTCCAACCTCTAAATATTGAGACCACAAACCTTCACTTATTAATGCTTTTTTTACTTCACTTGCTTTATCTGATCCTGGGGTAATATTTTGTAAACTGTCACCAATTAAGCCACCAATATGATTTCTAAGATTTTCTGCCTTTTTAGGATCGCCCGCAGCTCTTTCTTCTATAACTCTCTCAACCATTGATTTAGCAAATGTAACTCCACACGCTTTAATAACCTGTAAATCGCAAGGTGCAAGAAGACGAATGTCTGAAGCTGTTTTAAAACTTGACGAGAGAAGATTTTCTATTGAAATTAATTTCTCACCAGAGCAATTATTCAAGAATTCCTTAATATTATCAAGCTCAAGTAAATCTCTTACTGTTGGTATTTCTTTAGTAGTTATATCATATACATAGCCGTCTTTTACTTTAATTAAACATGGGCCACCTTTTTGATTATCCCACACTCTTCCAACAAAACAACCATTTGAGTAATCCATCACATTCTCCATAGAAACTTATACAGATAATATAAATGAAAATTTGAATATTTAAATTTAATTATATAAAGTTTAATTTTATTTACTTTTATGAGGGTCTGTAATGAGTGCTTTTTTTGAATTAAGAATCTATCAAATTTTTCCTGGCAAAATGAATGAGTGGATTTCGTTTATGGAAAAAACAATAATGCCATTCCAAATTGCTCAAGGCATGGTTATTCATGGCAGTTTTATTATGGATAGTTCTGACCAATTTGCACTTGAAAATGGTGAAAGAGTTATGAACTCGGAAGAAAAGGGTAATACGTACGTCTGGATCAGAAGATTTGAAAGTCAGGAAGAAAAAGTTAAGTTATATAAAGCAGTTTATGAAAGCAAGGAATGGCTAGAAAACATTGCTCCAACAGTTGCTAACCTAGTAGATAGAAATTCTATATTAGTTCATAATTTAAGTTCTACAAGCTTGTCGATTATGAAATAGGAGCAATATAATTTGATAAACTTATATGGAAGAAGAAATTCTATAAACGTGCAAAAGGTTTCATGGGCTCTTTGCGAATTAAATCTTGATTTTAAATGGCATGATGAGCATGGAAAGTTTGGAACAGTTAACGTAGAAAATTACGAGAACCTAAATCCCCAACTTATCGTCCCAACTTTAGATCACAAAGGATCTATAATTAAGCAATCAAATGCAATTGTGAGATACTTATATAGAAAATATACAGACGTATATGAAACTTCTAAAGACGAAGATATTGCAATTGCTGAATCATGGATGGAATTTCAAACAACTGATTTACAGCTCAATATGACACCAGTATTTTGGGGATTAGTTCGAAATCCACCCGAAGATAGAGATCAAGAATTAATTGATAAGAATATAATTCTACTTAATAAAAAATTTGAAATTTTTGATAAGTTTTTAGAAGGCCGTGAATATATTTTAAATAACGAATTTGGTATGTCAGATATTATTATGGGAGTTGCATCTTATAGGTATCATTCTTTACCCATTGAACGTCCAAATCTTTCAAACTTAAAAAATTGGTATGAAAAAATAAGCCAACGAAAATGTTTTAAAAATAATATAGATGGGACTTTTTCTTAAATTTAAATTCTTGGTTTAGGCAATAACTTTATGGAAAAAATAGGATTTATTGGTTTAGGTAATATGGGCAAACCACTAGCTGAAAGATTACTTAAAAAATATCAGTTATACGTTTATGATCTTGACACGAAGAACTTAAAATATTTTTTAGATAAAGGTGCTGTAGCTTGCTCAAACCCCTCAGATTTAGCCAGAAATACGTCAAGAATATTTTTATGCTTGCCGACAAGTATAGTTGTCGAAAAAGTTATTTATGGAGAAAATGGATTACTTGAAACAGCTTCAAAAGGATCATTTATAATTGATATGACAACTGGGGAACCTGAAATATCAAGGAAAATATCTAAAGCTCTTCAATCTAAAGAAATAAATTTTATAGACGCCCCAGTAAGTGGAGGACCGAAAGGTGCCAATCAAGGGAATATTGCCATTATGGTTGGGGGAACAAAAACTCAATTTTCAACTATAAAACCTATAATGGATGACATAAGCTCAAATATTTTTTATGCAGGAGAAGTGGGATCAGGACATTCTATAAAAGCAGGTAATAATTTACTAAATTTAATATGTAGAATGGCAACCTTTGAGGTTATATCAATGCTTGTAAAAGATGGTGTTAGCCCAGAGACAGCAGTTAATATTATTCAGAAAAGCTCTGGTAGAAACTATGCAACTGAGATCACGCTGCCAGATAATATTATTTCAGGTAAAATGTTTCAGGGGTTTAGTACCGGTTTAATGAAAAAAGATGCTGGTGTAGCAACAAAAATTGCAATTTCAAATAAAGTTGAAATTCCTCTTGGAAAATTATCTCAAGAACTTTTAAAGAATACAATTGATGAGTTTGGTGAGAACGCCGATATGAGTAATGTAGCTCTAACATATGAGAAACTTACTGGAGCTAAAATAAGACCTTGATAAATATTATTTTAAAATTAAATCAAAATACCGTCATTAATTGCTTTTATCTGAAGAGCTAGAAATTTAGAAAAAATTCGGCATTGAGCTAAACTACCAGCATGGAACCATAGACCAGGCTGTTTTGTTTGCATCCACATATTTCTTAACTCTTGGGTTTTGTTATCAAATCCCCATATTGGTCCAATATTTTCAACCACAGATTTACCAAAAAGCTCCTCTACAACATGTTCTTGGCCTTTATAACCAGTTGCGGTTACCATCAAGTCAATATCATGATGATCACCAGATTTCATTTTTATCCCTGAATAAGTGAAAGCCAAAATGTCTGAAAACTGAATTACATCTATCTTACCGTCAGCTATTAAGTCTGAGGCACCAACATTAAAATAATAACCACCGCCCCGGGTTAAGTATTTAAATTGCCAACCTGTGCCATCCTCACCAAATTCTAAATTGAATCCTACCTTTTTAAGTTTGTCCAGTAATGGCTTATCAAGTTCTTTAGTTTTTTCTGTTAATAATTGATGAGTTTTTTTAAGTACGCTTAATGGTGTTGAAATTGTAATTAAATCACAATCATCTGTACTCGGACCTTCTCTATAAAGTTCATAAGGAAGCTGTGCACTAGGTTCAACATTGACTACCATAGATGGTGATCGTTGAACTACTTTAACATTTGCGCCATGAACATATAGGTCTTGCGCAACATCATGAGCGCTTGTACCTGTTCCAAAGACAAGTATATTTTTATCTTTATAACTCTTTCCATTATTGTAGTCAGTGGAATGAATTATCTTCCCCTTATAGTTTTCTGTACCAGGAATATTAGTTCTGTTAGGTACTGAGCTAACACCTATAGCCATTACAATGTGCTTTGGCTTCATTATCTTTACATTACCATCAGATAATTTAAGGTTTACGATCCATTTTTTTTCAACCTCATTATATTCTGCACCAAGAAATGTAGTTTGAGTCCAAACATTTAATTCCATACTCTCGGCATAATACTCAAACCATCCTGCTAATTTGTCTTTTGGAATATACGTTGGCCATGTTGAGGGGAAAGGCATATATGGTAAATGATTAACATGGGTTTGGTTATGTAATTTAAGAGAATGATATCTATTTCTCCAGTTATCCCCAACTCTATCGTTTTTATCTACAATTAATGTATCTATATTTTGCTGTTTCAACCTTGCTGCAATTGATAATCCTGCTTGACCACTTCCAACAACAATTACTTCTGGATCTCTATCTTTATATAATTTGTCTTCGTTTCTGATATCTAACCAATTGGGTCCTTCAAATGAATTTTTATAGACTTCATCTTTTAAGTTATTTGAAGAATTTAATTCATGTAACGCGGTTAACAGGCTCCATGCTCTAAACCTAGTAGGATCTACTCTATCTTGGTATAACCTAACTATACCATCACATTCACCAAATTTAGTTTTAAATTTTAAAATAGCCTCTATTACATTTTTTCCTCCACGTGTAACTTCTCTTGGGGCAGTCCTATCGGCATTAACTATAAAGCCATCTGCTTTATGATCCAAAAGGGTATCATAGAGTAATTGGCTGATATTTTCACTTCCAGAAAAAGTTTGAATTTTCCACGTTAGGGCTAATATGTCTCTCCAATGGCTATCATCAAAAAATAAATCTTTTAGAAGTTTAGTAGAAAAATCTCTGTTATTTCTATTTGATATAGCTTTGTTAAAATTTAAAAGCCAACTTCTAACTTCTTCACTAATATTTGTAACATGGTTATCTAACAAAACATCCCTCGAAAAAAACGTGTGTTTTTCAAAATTATATTATCAAACAATAGTTTGTAATAATATAAATTTTTTATAAGATATTTATTTAAAATATACATGAAGGATAGGGTATGGATAGATTAGAACAAACTGCACAATTTATGTTAGACCAACATAATTTAAAACAAAATTTTAAAAACTTACCCAGAACTTTAATGCCATCAGACATAAATGAGGCTTATAAGATACAAGAAATTTTTCAAAAAAATTCTGGTAGAGGTACTTTAGGAGGATTTAAAATTGCTCTTGCCTCCAAAGTTCAACAAGAACTGTGTGGAATAGATCACCCAATTGCTGGCGGTATTTTTGCTAACGAAATTAAGACAAGTCCATCTACAATCAAACTTAGTGATTTTCATGGTTTAGGATTGGAGTTTGAAATAGCTGTTACCATAGCTAATGACCTTAAACCTAACATGGGAATTTTTGATAAAGAAAATATCAAACAACACATAAAATCACTTTCTCCAGCGTTTGAACTAATAATTGATAGAGAAGCAGATTATTCAAATATCAACCCTTTAACCATGATCACTGATAATGCATGGTGTTCTGGTATTATTTTGGGCAAAGAGCTCCCAAATTGGAAAGAATTAGATTTAGAAGCGATACAAAGTAAATTGTTTTGGAATAATGAGCCTCCTCAAAATGCAATGATCAAAGATGCTAACCCAATAGATTCTCTTGTATGGGTATCAAATTTGCTCATTTCACTTGGAAAAACTATTCCTAAAAACAGTGTCATAATTACTGGCAGTGTTATTAAAACACGTGCTCCCCAACAAGGAGACAAAATTACATATAATGTTGGTAACCTTTCAGAGGTTGAAATTAATATAATTTAATCAATGTTTCTATTATCATTTTGAGTGCGGCTAGACTAAAGAAAATTAACAATAAGTTTTTAAAAGTTTTGGGATTAATTTTGTTTCTTAGCTTTTCACCTATCTGAAAACCTATAACAGCAGTAACTGACCCAAGCGCTCCATAGATAAACATGCTTGGTTGAAAAATTCCAGTTGCAATGTATCCAACTGATACAGGAATGCATCCAATTGTTATTAAAAAACCGCTCGCATCAACAAAGTGTTTAGGTTTAACATTTTTCATTAATAAATACATAGTCACTGGAACAGCCCATATAGATGCAGCCCCTCCAACTAAACCTCCCAAAGCCCCTAGACCACCTTGCCAAAATATATCTTGCTTAGGTTTCATTCTAAAATGAAACCCAAAAACCTGAAGACTAACAAAAGATAATACAGCAAATGCAAATATAAGCCTTACTAAATCATCTCCTATTTTTTCGGCATAAAACGAAGTAATTAAAATACAAACAACTAAAGAAATAGCAAAATATTTATATTTAACTATAACTTCCTTGGGATTGTCAGCCTTACTAAATTGCCAGATATTTGCTACTGTCATTGGAATTAAATTTAATCCAAGAGCAATTAAAGGAGATATGAAAAAAGTCATAATAGTTATTGCCGTAGTTGGGAGGCCAATTCCAATAACACCTTTTACTAAACCAGCCAATAAATAGGCAAGAGCAACTATAATGGCAATTTCATTTGGATTGTTTGTGATATCCAACAGTAATACTTTCGGTAAATTTTTTAAAAATTTAAAATAACATGTTAATAATAATTAGCCTAATCTCAATATTATAACTCCGAAAAACAATCCAAGTATTAAGCCACACTTAGTAAAATTAAGCTTTTCCTTTAAGAAAAAGAAACCAAGTAAGATTGCAAATAGAATTGAAGTTTCCCGAAGAGATGAAATAACAGCAATTGGTTGATATAAACATGCCCAAACAACAATAGCATAGGCCATATAAGAGGCTGTACCACCTACAAAAAATAGATTTTTACCATTATTAATAACTTTTTTGATTATATCCTTTTCTATCCATCTCGCATAAGCATAAAATAAAAGTCCATTAATTAAGGTCATTACACTATAAAAGCCTATTGGATTTTGAGTAACTCTTGCACCATAACCATCTACTAAAGAGTAACTAGCTATTAAACATCCAGTTATAACTGCTAGGTAAAATCCCTTAAAGTTTGTCTCTTTACCAAAATATTGTTTAGTCCCATAAATAACAAGAGAAAGCGAAATCAACAAAATTCCCAAAGTTTCTTGAAGAGAAATATTTTCATTTAAAAACAAAAAACTAATACAAGTAATTAATAAAGGCGACAACCCTCTCGCAATTGGATAGATCTCAGACAATTCTCCATACTTGTAGGCGTTTAGAAGAAAAGCCTGATATATACAATGGATAACAGCACTGGCTAGAATGAAATAAAAACCATCCAAGCTAGGCAATCCAAAAACAAAAAGACCTAGTAAGGCAATTGGAATATGACCTAACACAACAGCGGTCATACTTAATAATTTATCCGTGGAACCTCTAAGTAAGAAATTCCACAATGCGTGTATAAACGCAGCAAATAAAACTGCACCAATTATAATAGGTTCTATTTCAAATTTTCCTTAGCTAATTATATCAACTAAATTTATTTCATAAGTTAAATCATATTTCTTAGCAAAGAATTTTAAATTTATTAAAGATTTCTTAAAATTACATTCAGGGAAAATAGTTAGTATGCAATTCTTACCATGTAAAATTCATCTAAATTTTCTGATGAAATACAAATAAATCTCAGTCTTTCAACAAATAGAATTATTTCATCATATGCCTGCCGCAAAACTCTTTGGTTAAAAGATAACCAACTGATCTCACGATCAAAATATCTATCATTTTGATTAGTTAAAATCTTATTTGTTTTATGCATTAAGGATAACTCGGGCTTAACCAAACTAGTTTTGAGTATCACTGAGTAAAAATTTACCTTAACTTCATCAATTCATACAGAGTGAATCCTCAAAACATAATTAATATATGACTAATTTATTAAGGTTTTATTACAATCTACTTTTAGATCATTACCTCTATTAAAAAAGGGCCTGTTTCTTTTAATCCATTTTTAAAACTTTTAACTAAATCTTCTATGTTATCAACACGGACAGCATCAACGCCCATCCCTTTTGATAATGAAACCCAATCTAAAGAGGGATCTTGTAAAGACAACATCTCCATTGCAGATTTACCTGGATTTACAACGCCCACATTAGTTAACTCACCTTGAAGTATCTTGTAACTTTGGTTTGCAAAAATTAATACGACTATGTCTAGGTTTTCCCTAGCCATTGTCCACAATGACTGGACAGTATACATAGCGCTTCCATCTCCCTCTAAAGAAATAACCTTTCTATCAGGACATGATATTGCAGCACCTATGGAAACTGGCATACCAAATCCAATTGAGCCTCCACAATTGTTTAACCAAGTATGAGGATGAGACCCAGCGGTTTGATAAAAAAACTCTCTTCCAGTTGTAACAGATTCATCAACAACTATAGCGTTTTCAGGAATTAAGGCTCCTAAAACCATACCAAGAGTTGTAGGATTAATTGCCCCTTTAGGAATATCTGGAATATTTAATTTTGAAATTGTGCTTGGAGCGTCAGTAGAAATTCCCACTCTGTCTGATAACTCTTCAATCACATTAGTTATATTGTCAGAAATATTAGCTAACTCAAAAAACTTAGTACTGTCTTGAGTTAAAATGCCAGGCTTATTTGGATAAGCAAAAAAAGCAACAGGTCGTCTTGCTCCTATAATTAAAATAGTATCAAAATTCTTTAGAACCTCGACAGCTTTATCAACTACGTAAGGTATTCTAACAGAATTTACTCTTCCAGCACCTTTATCTAGGCGAGCATTAAACCAATCAGTCTTTATTTCACAACCTATTTTGTCGGCTACTTTTGCCAATTTGATGAGATTATTTTCTTCTAAAGCTGCTCCCCCAACGAGAATTAAAGGGTTCTTAGCATTCTCAATTGCTAAAATTGCTTCTTCTATTAATTTAGAAGAAACATCTTTTGGTTTCATATTCAATTCAACTGTCTGAATTTTATCACCATCATTCCAGGCCGTATCCCCAGGTAAAATTAAAGTTGCAATTTGTCCGGGTTTTACATTTGCTTGCTTTATGGCTTCAGCACCATCTTTTGCTATATTTTTTGATGATTTACTTGTTTTTACCCAATGTGAAACTGGCTTTGCTATTCCTTCAATATCAGAAGTTAGTGGTGCGTTTAATTTTATATGATCTAGAGCATGCTCACCTACTATATTAACAATAGCTGAATTAGCTTTTTTTGCATTATGAAGATTAGAAAGACCATTAGCCAAACCAGGCCCTAAGTGTAATAAAGTAGATGCTGGAGATCTTTTCATTCTAAAATAACCATCAGCAGCACCAGTTGCGCATCCTTCAAAAAGACATAGGACGCTTCTCATCGTTTGAAATTTATCTAAGGCCGCAACAAAGTGCATTTCTGATGTTCCTGGATTAGTAAAACAAACATCAACATCACCTTCTAATAAAGTACCAACTAAACTCTCTGCACCGTTCACAAGCCCCTCCAGTTTTAATTTTAAATAACATATCAAATAAAGTTTCTAATTGGTAAAAAATTAATTATGTGCCAATCTGAATTAGATATTTTATGAGTATTATATGTTTAAGTCTTTAACTGAGAAAAACGAGCGACGAAATCAACTCTCTATAATGGCTCAGTATCTTAATACAAATTTTATGATCAATACCGTTGAGAATGAGTATCTGATCAATATAGAAAAGGGTGTGGTAACCAGCGTTCAAGAAGGACCTTTTGTTATGCCTAGTTATAATTTCAAATTGACAGCACCTAAAGACGAATGGTTAAAATTTTTACAGCCTATACCTCAACCAGGCTCTCACGATATAATAGCTATGCTTAGAAGAAAAGTTTTGAAGTTTGACGGCGATCTTCACCCTTTGATGTCTCATTTATTATATTTCAAACTATTACTCGCAAGTTTAAGACCTCAGGAGAAAGAAATATGATTGAGAAAGAGCCTATTTCTGGTCAATATGGAAAATTTGAAATTGATGGAATTAGTCATAGGATATATTGGGAAGAAGCAGGTGAAGGCATTCCTCTAGTTTGTTTGCACACAGCAGGGTCTGATGGAAGACAATATAGGGCGCTTTTAAATGACGAGAAAATCTTAGAAAAATTTCGTGTTCTTGTTTTTGATATGCCATGGCATGGAAAATCATCTCCACCAGAAAATTCAAGTATTGGAAATTATAAATTATCAACAGATTTATATATTTCTCAGATATTAAGCTTTATAGATGGTTTAGAGTTAATAAAACCCGTGGTTATGGGTTGCTCAATTGGTGGTAGAATTATATTGCATTTAGCAATACATTTCCCGGAAAAATTTAGAGCGCTAATAGGACTCCAAAGCGCAGGACATTTAGATCCTTATTACGATATTAATTGGCTTCATAGGCAAGATGTACATGGTGGAGAAGTGTGTGGAGGAATTGCTTATGGTTTAATGGCACCCACTAGCCCTGAAAAAGAAAAATTTGAAACGATGTGGCATTATATGCAAGGAGGACCAGGGATTTTTAAAGGAGATTTATTCTTTTATAAATATGATGGAAATATTGGAAACGAAATAAGAAAAATTGACAACTCAAAATGTCCTATCTATCTATTAACTGGAGAATATGATTACTCTGCCACCCCAGAAGAAACTAAAATTTTAGCTGACTCAATTGGGATTGAAATGGTTAAAATGAAAAATGTTGGTCATTTTCCAATGAGCGAAAATCCAGAGGAGTTTCTGAAATATTTACACCCTGTTTTAGAAAAAATTAATTAATTACCAATCTTTGCCTGCTGTCCAGCCTCCATCAACAATCAAATTAGTTCCCGTACAAAAACTTGCCTCTTCACTAGCAAGATATAAGACCGCACTAGAAATTTCATTAGGTTCTCCCCAACGTTTCATTGCGTGTAAATTTCTTACTTTTTGTGATGCTTCCTCATCTTGAAAGTATCTCTCTGTTAATGGCGTTCTAATTACTCCAGGCCCAACAGCATTCACCCTTATATTATATTTAGCTAAATCCATTGCTAGTTGTTTTGTCATTCCTGCTGTAGCATGTTTAGAAGCTGTATATGCACACCTATTTGGTGCAGAAGTTACACTTAGGGTAGAAGACGTTATGACTATGTTTCCTTTTACCTTATTCTCAATACATTTTTTTGCGAATGTTTGAGCCGTAATAAAAACGCCAGTGACGTTTATATCAATTACTTTTCTCCACTCCTCAATAGATAATTCTAACGGCGAAACAATTTCTCTTATTCCTGCATTACAAAATGCAATATCCAAGCTACCAAAATGATGATAAGCATTTTTTATCACTTCTATAGTTTCACTTTGATCAGTTACATCTAGCTTGAATGGTTCTGCGATACCACCAGCAGACGTTATTTCATCAGATACTCTTTTAGCCTGATCAAAGTCTAAATCTGAAACAGCCACATTAGCGCCTTCTTTAGCAAAGCTTAATCCTGTTTGACGGCCAATCCCACCAGCGGCTCCAGTAATAATCACCGTTTTGTTTTTAAATCTCATTGAAAATTCCCCCAGTAAATGCAAGTTTATTTAAAATAATTTTTTTCACAACAAGTAATCTTATCAGGAGATATAGATTGGATATAGAACATTTAGTTTTCGATAAGGGACCCAAAAGAGTTGGCCCATTTAGTCATGCTGTTAAGGCAGGAGACTTTATTTTTATTACTGGGCAAATGCCTACTTTACCAGACAATCCTGATGTACTTATTAGTAATGACGTAGAAGAACAAACTCATCAAGTAATGAAAAATCTAATAAATGTTTTAGAACAATGTGGTTCTTCACTGGAAAGAGTGACTTTTGTAAGAGTATACCTAGTGAATTTTCAAGACTTTGATAAGGTAAATAAAATTTATAAATCTTATTTTAATGAAGACAAACTTCCTGCAAGAACATGTATAGGTGTTACTGGTCTTGCTGTAGGTGCTTCAGTTGAAATCGATCTTATAGCAAAACAATAATTTAGAAAAATACATTAATGAAAATGAAAGATAGTCCGTTTCGAAAAGGTGTTTTGACTGGGTTTGGTTTTCCAGGGATTGGAATGAGTGCCGCTATGTTTGGTTATGGAGTTTATGCCGGCGAGGCCGGTCTTGATATTTATATATGTGTTGCTTCATTATTGGTGCTCTGGAGTATGCCAGGAATGGTTATTTTTGTATCTTTATATACAATTGGTGCCCCTATTATCTTACTTTTTACAACAGTATTATTGGCAAATGTTAGACAATTTTTTCTAGTATTATCAGGTATGACCTTAATAAATATTCATAGTCATAAAATATCTTTCATTTCTAAATTACTATGGGCCCACTTAATTAGTCCTACAGGATGGGCTGAATTATCAAAGGCCAGGAATGAATTAGAGGAAAAAGAACTTCTTCATTTTTTTAAAGGTTTAACCTTGGCCTTAGTGACCATCACTTCTTTAACAACAATAATTGGTTATAAATTATATTATTTACTTCCTTCAGATATTGTATCCATTCCAGTTTTTATCATGCCGTTATATTTAACCATTTTGATGCTAAGAGCTGTTGAAATTTATTATAGAGTAGCTGTGATAAGTGGGGGCGTAATTTGCCCTATTCTATTCCCCTACTTTAGTGATTGGAGTTTAATTATAGCAGGCCTTTGTGGAGGGACACTTGGGTTGGCGGTTAATCATTTCTTAAATAAAAGTAAAGCAAATGCTTAATTTTTTATCTGAAGATAGTAACCTACTGCCATGGGTTATGCTGCTCATAGCGAGTCTTGGAATATTTATATGGAGAATTCTTGGACTTGTTTTATCAAAAAAAATAGATAAAGACAGTCTTTTAGCAAAATGGATAAACGCTGTTGCTTTTGCTATGACAACAGGACTTATGATTAGAATAATCATTTTCCCGACTGGAGCTCTAGCAGAAACTCAATTACTCGACAGACTTATACCTTTCTTAATTGGTGTGTTAACGTTTTTATTCTTTTCACAAAAGCCAATTGTAGGACTTCTGGTTGGTGTTTTAGCATTTAGCTCTACGGTTATTTACAATAAATATTTTTAATTATCAGAAACTAATTGCTTCGCAATAATAAGTTTTTGAAGCTCATTAGTTCCCTCACCTATAGCTAAAAGTGGAGCGTCCCTGTAATATCTTTCAATATTATACTCTGGAGAATACCCAAACCCTCCATGAATTCTCATTGCTTCAGTAGAATTAAATAAAGCTGTTTCTGTTGCGAACAGTTTAGCCATTCCTGCTTGTAAATCTGACCTTTTCCCAGAGTCATAAGCTTTTGCAGCTTGTTCAGTTAATAATCTAGAAGCTTCAAGTTTAGTAGCCATTTCAGCTAACTTAATTTGTATAGACTGATGTTCGCTAATTGGTTTTCCAAATGTTTTTCTAGTCTTTGCATACTCAATAGAATCTTCTAAAGATGCTCTTGCAACCCCCACTCCTCTAGCAGCAACATTAATACGTCCTAATTCTAATCCAGCTAAAATTTGTTTTAACCCTTTACCTTCTATCTCTCCTATAAGATTTGAAATAGGGACTTTAACATTTTCAAGTTGAACTTCACCTGTATCTATCCCTCTGTAACCAAGTTTTTTTAATTTTCTTGATACAAACCCGTCTTTCTTTTCCACAAGTATTAAACTCATACCTTTATGTGCTGGTTTAATATGAGTATCTGTTTTAACTAAAACTGCCAGAACATTTCCCTGAACAGAGTTTGTTATCCAAGTTTTAGTTCCATTAATTACATAACTATCATCTACTTTTTCTGCTTTTGTTTTAATTGATTGAAGGTCAGTTCCACAATCTGGTTCTGTTAGAGCTATCCCACCTCTTAATTCTCCAGATGCAAATTTTGGAAGATAATGTTTTTTCATCTCTTCCGTTCCAAATCGTTCTACTGCAGCACACATGATGAGGTGAGAATTAAATATACCAGAAACTGACATCCAAACTGCGGAAACATTTTCTACTATTTTTGAATAGGTAACAGCAGACAACCCTAAACCTCCATATTCAGGCGAAATAGTTGCTCCAAAAAGTCCTAGCTCTGCCATTTTATCAGCAATCATTTGAGGGTATTTGTCTTCGGATTCAAATTCTTTGACAAACGGCTTTACGTCTTTTTCTAGAAACTTATTTATAGTGTCTATTATTAGATTATCTTCTTCTGACATTGAGCTTTTTTGTTCAAGTTCAACTATGCTTTGCTCATTCATATTTTTCTCCTAGAAATGTCTATCTGTCAATTTGGCTGTATTCAAAGATAGAATTTATATTATTAGACTGGTCAATCTTTAGCATTAAATTTGTTAATTCATCAATTCTCATATTAGACAAATAAGGCTCAGTTAAACTTCTAAATTTAGAAATGAACTCAGAATCATCCATAAAATTTTCAGGCTCGCCCTTTGGAATTTTTATAAATTTTTCATGTTTTTTTCCCTTAACAACGATTTTAACTTTGGCACTCATGTATTCAGGACAGCACTCTTCAGCATCCATGTCAGGATTTACCTTTATTTTACTACATAAAGATAGCGTGTCTTTATTACTCAGATGGTTTTTATAATCGTCCCATTTCAAACCTCCACTTTGAACAGCAACTGCGGCACAAAACGGCATTGAAAATTGTCCATCAACTACGCTCTTAGGATTTTGTTTGTCTCTTAACGGGTAACCTATAATATTTAAAGCCGTTTCTGACAAACCAATATCAACATCATCTAAATCATCAGCAGAAAAACCTAACTCTTTTTTTAGTTCAATTATTCCATCAATTGCAGCATGACTATATCTGCATGATGGATAAGGTTTAACTCCTAAATTGAGAGTTTCAAATTTTTTTCCCAACCCATCTACTGCTTTATCCATATTCCCGCCAGAGGCATATGAATGAAAATAACCCCATTGTCCTTCAAAAGCTTGCGAAGGCCCTTTAAACCCTTCACCAGCCATAATAGCACAACTTAAACCATTTTGAGCCGCTTGCCCAACGTGTGATCTTTTTGTCCAAGCGCCATCTGTTAAAAACTGCATAGATCCAGCTGACTGACTAAGCGCTATTCCAAAAGCAGATATATACTGATCTTTATCTAAGCCTATCAGATATCCTGCCGCTGCAGCTGCACCAAAAACACCGCAAGTAGCTGATGGGTGAAAACCTTTCTTATAGTGAGTTGATGAACCACCTGCCAATCCCAACCTTATCTGAACTTCATAACCCACAACACAAGCAGCGATTAACTCTTGTCCTGAGGATTGATTCATTTCAGCAGCCGCTAAAGCGGCAGCTAAAATAGGTGCGCTTGAATGAAGTGAAGCCTCTGCATGAGTGTCATCAAAATCAAGAGAGTGAGCGAGGGTACCGTTTAGCAAAGCAGCAGCACTAGGAGAGTAGTTTTTTTCATCTGAAAAAACTTGGCAGCTTCCATTAGACATTTCTAGTTTATTAATAGCTGATACTAAACTCGAAGTTGATTCTGCGTCATGTCTTGCTCTAATAATAATGCCAACAGTATCTAAAATTAATAATTTAGTTCTTTTTATAACCTCAGGAGGAAGGTCTTCATACGTTAATTTCTGACAAAACTCAGCAAATTTTTCAGTCATGTTTTCCATCAGTTTCTCCAAATAATAATAAAAAATGTTAAACTAAAATTTAATTTTACAAAACTAAAAATTAACTACTAATATAGATATTCCTTAAATAAGTGAGAATTATTCTAATGACAAAACCCTATGAATTAACAGCTACTGAAGCTATTGAATTAATACAAAAAAGAGAGCTCTCAATATTTGAGTGGGTATCAAGTTGCTTTTCGAGAGTAAAAGAAAAAGAAGAAGTTGTTAAAGCATGGATTTATCTTGACGAGGAAAACGCTCTTAAAAAAGCAAAAGAATTAGATGAAACCAATAACCTTAACCTTCTTGGAATCCCTTTTGGCATTAAAGATATTATTGATGCAAGCGATGTGCCTTCAGGACTTGGCACACCTTTTTATGAAAATAATATTCCTGCTAGAGACGCGGCGTCTGTTGCGGTAGCAAAAGAGTCAGGTTGCATATTTATGGGTAAAACTGTTTCGACTGAACTTGGTCATAGAGCGCCGGGGTTAACAACGAACCCTCACAATAAAAATCATACTCCTGGCGGGTCAAGTTCCGGATCGGCTGCGGCAGTCTCAGCTTTAATGGCTCCGATATGTTTTGGAACCCAAACAACAGGATCAGTTATTAGGCCTGCTGCTTACTGTGGTGTTATTGGATATAAACCAACATATGGAGATTTTGATAAATCTGGAATTCTTCCAAACTCTCCTTCTATAGATACTTTAGGATTAATATCTAGGTCGGTTGAAGATATTTCTCTTTTTAGATCAATTCTACTAGAAGAAAAACTTGTGAAACCTAAAAAAATAGATTTGAAAAAACTTCGTATTGGTTTTGTTAAAACACCACACTGGAACAAGACGGATATATCTACCCAAAGCAAGTTAGAATCTTTTATTGAAACTCTTCGATTAGAAAAAATCAATGTCTCAGACCTTAACATTGATAAACTTATCTCAAAAGCAGACAAACTACATGTTGATGTAAGTGGATATGAATTTAAGCGATCAATTTCATATGAGAGGTTTAATCACTATAATGAATTAAGCGATATTTTGAGGAATGGTCGTTTAAGTGATGGTTATCAGGTAACTAATGAATTGTATAAAAAAGCTATTAAAGAAGTACAAATTTTAAAAAATGATATTGATACAGTGTTTGATAATATTGATTTAATTATTACTCCAAGTGCTCCAGGAGAGGCTTTAAAGGGAATTGAGTATACCGGTTCAGCATTATTCAATACAACTTGGTCGCTAAGTGGAAACCCTTGTATAACTATTCCATTATTTAGAGGTGATCAAAATCTACCTATCGGTTGCCAGCTGGTTACAAAGTTTGGTAATGACAACCAACTTTTAGACTATGCCAAATCTCTATTTGAATTTTACTTAAAGTGAGAGACTACAAGTAACTCTGGTAGTGTTAGAGCCAAAGCTGGAAATAGTAGAACTATGATTAAAACTACTGTATCAGAAATACAAAATGGGAACGACCCCTTGATCACAGTTGTAACAGGTAGTCCCGTCACACCACTAACAGCAAAAAGATTAAGACCCACAGGTGGAATAACACTTCCAATTTCTATACATAATGCTGTTAATATTCCAAGATGAATTGGGTCAACACCTAAAGCCAAAGCTACTGGGAAATATATAGGAACTGTGAGCACTAAAATAGCTACACCAGTCAAAAACATAGATAAGAATAGTAGGGATCCCATTAATGCAAATAAAAATCCAATTCTTGTAAGACCTAATTCACCTGCCCACTCAGCAATCATCTGTGGCCAGCCCATATTGGCTAAGTAAAATTGAAAAATACCAACGCAACCTAATAAGAAAAAAACAACAGCTGTTAAATTCATAGTCCTTAAAGTTGTTGGCATTAACTCTTTCGTGAAAGTCTTTCTCTTAAAAATTAAACCATAAAAAAGAGCGTAGCTAGCTGCAGCTGCTCCAGCTTCAGTTGGCGTAAATACACCACCATAAAGTCCACCAAGAATAATAATCGGCATTAATAAAGCAGGAAGAGCTGCTTTAAATGAACGCCATACTTCACATAAATCAAATTTACCTCTTGGAAGCTTTATAAATAAAGACACACTAATTATTATAACAGCATCACTCATAGCCAACATTAATCCAGGGATAATACCTGCGAAGAAAAGGTCAACTATTGACATTTCTGTTATGACTCCAAAAAGTATTAGAGTAATACTTGGTGGAATGAGGAGAGCAATACCCCCAGCAGAGGCAATTACACCTGCCGCCATCCATTTAGGATAGCCTCTCTTGACTAATTCAGGATAGGCTATAACGCTCATAGCTGCAGCCATTGCTGTCGAAGATCCTGAGATTGCTCCAAATAAGACCGCAGCTAGGAGCGTGGCATAGGCAAAACCACCAGGAACCCAGCCTACTAGAGCATCTGCAAACTTAAAAAGACTAGCTACTAAACCAGTTTTTTCCATTAAAAAACCAGCATAAATAAAAAATGGGATAGCAACTAAAGTATATTTAGTTAAAAAACTAAAAAAAGCTTCAAACAAAGTACTGTAAGTTAAGAAGTCATCGAAAAGAACTAATAATGCAGTTGCTCCAGCTAGGGCAATACCAATAGGTGCTCCCGCAAATAAAAGTGTAAATAAAGATCCCCCCAGAGCTCCCATATTAAATTTCCTATATAGTAATGTTAAACATCGGTTGCAGCCTCAACTTCTGCGGTAAAGTGATCGCCCTTTATATAATTATGGATGTCTTCAATTAGCTGAAGAAAAGCAACTAGTGACATTAAGCCCATCCCTATTGCTAGAATAAAATAAAAAGGCCACATAAAGAAATATAGACTCTCTGTCATTTCACCGATTTGTATTGAATACTCAATAGTTGAATAGGATGTGTATGTTAAAGACGCTGTGAATAAGGACACAAAAAAAGAAACAAAAATTTTAGAAAAACCGACCGTCCTATGAAAACCTTTTGCATTTAATAGTTGTAATACTGCGCTCATCACAAGATGGTTTCTGTTAACTTGAGTGACACAAATATAGAAAGCAACTGATGACACCATCATATATATGACAGCATCTTGGCCCCATTCAAAAACAACACCAAAAATATATCTTCTAATAATTTCAGCTAAAGCAAACAAAGTGACTGCTATCATTAGGTAAGCAGAACATTTACCTAAAATGTTTTCAATTACACTTTGGATTCTTTGTGAGATTTTATAAAATTTTTCCATGATTTACATTCGATTTAAGAAGGCCTGAGAAATTCAGGCCTTCTTAATAAAGTTATTTTCTAGCTTTCTTTCTGTATAGAGCACTTCCTTTTGCATATTTAGCAAAATCAGAAGCAAATGCTGTACAGTCTGTTTTTTCTAGAGCGCTTGATCCTAATGGATTGGCTGCAACAAGAGCCTTAGCTTCTGCAGTAAACTGGTCTACTAATTGATCACCTCTGTCATCAACTTTAGATTTAATCCACTCATTGGTAGCTCCGCCCTCTTTTGCCTGAATTACAGCTGCTTCCTCTGGGCTCATAACATAAATACCAGGTGCACTTTTATCAGTAACCTTGAATTTATCCACAAGTCTCTTGTCGTTACAAAAGTTAATAGCCTTTTGGTAAGGAATAAAGTCATTCACGATAATGTCAGCTAAAGTATCTTGCTGTTTCTTATCAAGTGTAGCCCACCATTTGTTTGATGCACCCATCCAGTAATAGTCACCCACAATTCCGTTAATACCAGCAACTGTAAAATATGGAGCTTGCTCTTTAGTAGCGTTAAATCCACCTAAACTAGTAAGTAAACCGTCAATAACACCTGTCTGAAGAGCTGGTGGAACATCACCAAAAGCCATGGTTGTTGGGTTCGCATCTAAAGCACCTAATAGGGCATTTTCAGCAGGTCCCATACTTCTAACTTTTTTACCAGCAAAGTCTGCAGGCACTAAAAGTCTACTCTTAACAGCACCAGCACCCATATACATACTTAAGTGTCCAGAACCAAAAATTGTAATACCATGCTTGTCATTGAAAACTTTTTTCAATTCTGCGTATGTTTTTGTTCCGTCTAAACCTTGCATAGCACCTGGTGTAGTTAACTTACCAGCACCATTAATAACGTTAGCGTAAGGCTCAACACTAGCTGTTTTTCCAAACTGACCTGTCATCATCTCTAAGTTACCTTTTGTTAAGGCTTGTGTTCCTTTTGGAACATTATATAGAGACTTAGCCCAGTAAATCTGAACTTTACTGCCTGGAATTCTTTTTTCTACTTGCTCAGCAAAGAAAACCTCAGCTATAGCTGCAGGGTGTGGCGGACCAGAGTGGTCAGAAGCCCAACGCATCTTAATTGGTTTAACTTTATGTCCATCAGCAAGAGCTAAATTAGTTCCAGCTGTGAAAGTTAAGGCAACAGCACTCACTGCACCTAAAAGTGATAGTTTAGTAAATTTCATAAAAATTTCCTCCAAATATTTAGAATCACAACCTATAACGTTCTGCAGATGAGGTAAACAGATAATTACAAGAATTTTTAATAATTTAGTGAATTTGTTATCTAATAATTAATTATTGGTTCTATATAGTCTTATTTTTCTTAAACTTGGCTATTTCATCATCAGTAAAACCAATATCGTTAAGAACATCTTGAGTATTTTCTCCAAGCTCTGGGGCAGTATTATCTTGAAATTCAGAATCAGATATGTGAACAGGTGTTTTTAGCAAACTTATATCGACGCCTTTTTTTGTTTTGAGATGTTGAATGTTGTTTCTATCATTTAAAAAAGGATTTTCTAGTGACTGTTTAAGATCTAAAATTGGAGCTGCTGGAACTATTCCTCCAAATTCTACCAACCATTCTGAAGTGTTTTTTTTCATCAATTCTGTATCAAGAATTTTAGTAACCTCATCTCTATTAGATTGTCTGGCAGCAAAGTTAAGGAATTTCGGATCTGAACATAAATCTTCCCTCCCAAGCTTCTTACATAACACTGGCCAAAAACTCTCTTTATTACACATCAGATAGATCCATCCATCTTTGGTCTTATATAATTGACAAGGAACCAATATTGGGTGTGCTGATCTATCTAATCTCTCACTCTTAAAATCTGTATTTAAAGCCCATGCAGCCATATAGCTTTGATTAAACATTGCCGTGTCAAACAAGTTTACGTCAACGTCTCTACCTAGACCAGTTGAACGAGCTGACAATACCGCACTCACTAAACCAAAAGACATTGTGAGACCAGACATATAGTCAACAATTGAAAGTCCAAACCTTGCAGGAGGGCCATCTGGTTCTCCCGTTAGAGAGAAATATCCAGCCTCCGCTTGCATTAAGTAATCATATCCTGGCCAGTTTTTTCTTGGTCCTTCTCTACCATAAGCAGAGCAATGAGCCGCTACAATTGCATTGTTATAAGGTTTTAATTGGTTATAAGTTATTCCTAATTTTTCAGGAACGTCCCCTCTCAAATTATTACATACTGCGTCTGCATTCTGAACTAGCTTTTGGAGTATCATTTTGCCTTCATCAGACAACACGTCCAATGTCATACTTTTTTTATTTCTATTTAATGCTTGAAAAAAAATACTAGAGGCTGAATTTCTATCATCACCATCTATAAAATAAGGCCCTATATCTCTTAGGTAATCACCACTGGTACCAGCTGGTTCTATCTTTATAACCTCAGCACCCATATCTGCTAAATACTGAGTTCCAAATGGACCAGCACCATATTGTTCAAAAGCAAGAACTTTTAGGCCTGAAAGAGGCATGCTCATTAATAAATCCCTTAATTTTTAGAGTTTTCGATTAATTCATCTACAACACTATATCCTCGTTTCGCTACCAAAAACGATCTGACCATGTCCATCACCACAACTTTATCTTGATTTTTACCTATGTGCCTAACCTTAACAATGCCCTGGGTAGGCCTTGATTTTGACTCTCTTTTGTCTAACACCTCTGTCTCAGAATATAAAGTATCACCAACGAAAACAGGTGCTGGTATTTTAATTTCCTCCCATCCTAAATTTGCAATTGCTTTTTGACTTGTACCGCTAACACACATTCCAGTAACAAGAGCCAAAGTAAAAGCGGAGTTTACAAGATATTTTCCAAATTCAGATTTGGATGCATAATTAGCATCAAAATGTATTGGATGTGTATTCATAGTTAAATTTGTAAACCAAATATTGTCAGCCTCAGTTACAGTTCTACCTGGCCAATGTTCATAAACATCACCTACCTGAAAGTCTTCAAAGTATCTACCTGGATCCTCCCTATATCTTTGTGGTCCTATTTTCCTGATTCCATAGGCGTTTTCATCCATTTAATCCTCCCTCGATAAAATCGATCTAGCAACAGCCAAAACAGGTGCATCTACCATTTTACCTTGATATTTAAATGCTCCTGTACCAGCAGTTTTAGCTTCCTCCAGAACACCCTTAGCCCACTCAAGTTCAGTTTTTGTTGGCCTGTAAGCATCATGAATAGGTTTTATTTGATCAGGGTGAATGGCAAATCTACCCGAAAATCCCATTGACTTAATATATTGTGTCTCTTCTCGACAACCATCTGGATCTCTAAAATCCAACCAAACTCCATCAAGAGCTAAAGTATCATATAAGGCTGCTGCATTTATAATTTTTCCTCTTCCATAGGCCAAACTTGGTTTGCCCATATCACCTCCTGTTGAAGCACAATAATCCGCAGAACCAAACCCAATTCCAGAAAACTCTATTTCAGAACAATCCCATTGCTCAACAGTTGCTATTCCCTTAGGAGTTTCTATTTGAGGTAATATTAATATTTTTTTACCCAAATCTTTTAAAAAAGTTCTGCATTCATCTGCTGATTCTATTTTGGGGATTGCAATCGAATATGGAAGAGATGACAAAGACTTTAACATCTTTAAATCTTGCTTATATTCATCAGTATCTAAAGCATTAATACGCAACAAAAATTTGTCTGGTTCACCGTTATAGTTGCTATTAGCAAGCTCTGCAAAGTTGGTTCTACCAATATCCTTTTTATCATGAGCAAGGCCATCTTCTAAATCAAAGATTACCTTGTCAGCACCTGATCCTATTGCTTTTGGTAGCCTTTCTATTTTATCCGTTGGTAAAAATAAAATACTTCTCAAAGTTTTCTCCTATATGTTTTATTTCGCTTAGGAGCCAAATTCAGCTCTAATCAATTTGCCGTGTTCATCTAATTCAGGCATCTTATTTACCTTTGGAAGGTAATTATCATGTATAGCACCTGGGCCAAGAACTTTAACCATCCCTTTTTTAGTATCAACTTCCAAAAAGTTATTCTGTGGATGGTTTTTAAGTTGTTCCATATCTGAAATTCTTCCATAAGCTACACTTGCTTTTTCAAGCTTAGAAATCAGTTCTTCTCTCTCAAATTTCAAAAACTTATCTTGAATAATTTTCTCTGTTAACGTTCTATTAGATACTCTGTCAGAGTTCGTTTTAAATCTACTGTCATGAGCCATAGTCTCATCTTCAAGAACTATTTTACATAAATTTACCCATTCTCTATCATTTTGAATTGCTATTAAAATAGTAAGATTATCCTTACATGCAAATGCACCATAAGGAACAATTATAGGATGTGTCATCCCATTCCTTTTAGGTGTTTTTTGATTGTAAACATAACCAAGGTAAAAAGGATTCATCCAATCAGCCAGTGAATTGAACATTGAGACTGATATATGTCTTCCTTTTCCTGACACTCCCCGCTTGATTAAAGCTTGTAAAATAGCTTGGTAGGCTGTCATGCCGGCTGATATGTCACAAACTGAAGGGCCTACTTTTGCTCTGCCGTCAAAACCATCTTTGTCAGGGTGACCTGTAATGTCGATTACACCTGTTTCTGCTTGTATAAGCATATCATAAGCTTTTTGGTTCTTATATGGACCATCATCTCCAAAACCTGATATGGAACAAGTAATAAGGCGAGGATATTGATTTCTTAATTCTTTTAAATCTAAACCAAGACGCTCAAATGCTCCTGGTGCTAAATTTTGGATTAAAATATCCGCCTTAGATATAATATTTTTAAAAAGTATAAAATCTTTTTCATTTTTTAGGTCTAGTGAAACTGATTCTTTACCTCTATTCAACCAAACAAAATAAGCGCTGTTTCCAAGAGCGTTACTATCATAGTTTCTGGCAAAATCTCCCTCTGGCCTTTCAATTTTAATAACTCGAGCACCTGCATCCGCTAATCTACACGAAGTATATGGTGCTGCCACAGCTTGCTCAACTGTTACTACTAACAATCCATCAAGGTCTTTGCTGGAATCTTGATTGCTCATTATTTTATTAAACAATCAACTAATGAGCTAACCTTATTTTCTTTAGAAGAATTAAGGATTTTTGAAATTTCATCAGATTTTGGTTTTGACAATAAAGAAGAAGATTTATTGACTATCTTTGTTTCCAAAACATTTTTTTCAATTTCATCAGATAAATCGTGATTATTTTTAATATTACTTGATCCATCTTTGATTGAAATTTTTGACTGGGTGTTTGAAAGTGCCTCATTAGGAATAACCCTTACCTTATCCCTCATCTTCTGCATATTTTCATCAAAACAAATTTCATCATTATAAGTGTCTAAATTAGATGTATCTTTTCCATAAATAGACATTGCTGCTGTTAGTTTATAAGAAAACTTGGACTCCAAACCAGTTTTGGGTTCTTCAATGTTACAAACTTTTAACCAAGAGGGATTTGTTTCTATCTCAATTTCTTCAATTGTTTCTGGATTAAAGTTATTTTCTTGTTTTAATTCGTCTAAAGCTTCTAAGAATGAGTGTAAGCCATGACAACACGCATGAAATTTATATTTAATCTCTGGAAACAAAAAATCATCCCCTAAGTTTTCAATTGCTCTAGGCGGTATTTTTTTATCCCAACCATGGGTTTGGAAAAAACCCTGATCACATTCAATGCCATCTTCTCTAGAAATAAAACCTAACTTAGATAGTTTAGCGGCCTCGATACCGTTAGAAGCCGCCATACCTGCATGATAAGGTTTACCCATAGTTCCAAATTGAGACTTTATTCCTGATGCTCTAGTTGAAACTATTCCAAGAGCATTTATTGTTTGGTCTTCATTCAAACCTAGTAATTTTGAAGCAACAATAGTTGATCCAAATGATCCACTTGTAGCTGTTTGATGAAATCCGGCATTGTAGTGTGAATAACCTAGGATATGTCCTATTCGCGTAGAAACCTCTACCCCAGTCATATAAGCTAATAACAATTCCTCTATTGAAGAGTTTAATTCTTCACCAAGTGCCAAAGCAGTTGGAAGAGCACTAGATGTTGGATGGCCTACAAAAAGAAAATGTGTGTCATCATAATCTAATGCATGACCAGTAGCCCCATTAGCTAAAGCAGCTCCTCTAGCAGATACATTATGACCTGAAGTAATGACCCTAGCTTGATTCACTCCATTTTCTTCTTTAACCATTTCTGCAACAATTTTAGAAACTGGCTCTGTTTTCCCAGCATAAGCCACACCACACCAGTCCAGTATTGACATTTTCCCAAAAAACTTCATTTCGTCATTGAAACTGTCTAGTTTAGTATTATACCCGTAGCTACCAAATAATTTTGTTATTGATGTCATCTTTCCCTCTATTTATTCAAAAAAAGCTTCTGCTTGCATTGTCATCCCTGTCCCCTTAACAGCACCCCAACAACTAACACTACCGTCTGTATTTTCTTTAGCACCAATTATGTAATCGCTGTTAGCAAAGACTGGTGCCATAACTTTATGATTAAAAGACGTAACTGATTTACCTTTTAATTTTTCGGCTGCTCTAAGTAAAAAAGTTGCTTGTAATGGACCATGAACTATTAAATCAGGATAATTTTCTTCATTCTTTGTGTAAGGATAATCATAATGAATTCTATGCCCAACAAAACCAATTGCTGAGTAACGAAAAAGAATAGTTGGATGCATGAAAATTGTTTCTGTAAAATCTGCATCATCAGGTATTGTGTCAGAAACTCCTGAACCTCCACCAGCTTTACTAACATCTCTGTAAACAATATTATGAAGTTCATGAAGACGAACTTCATCTTCAACTATATATTCATATTCCGCAGTTACAAAACATAATTGCCCTGTCCTGCCTTCTTTTAATTTGATATCAGCAACCTTAGACTTTTTTACAACTATATCCCCAACTCTTAGAGGTTTTTTTACTTTGATTTGACTACCAGCCCACATTCTTCTAGGTAGGGGAACCGGTGGAAGAAAATCGCCTCGCGCTGGATGAGAATCAACGCCAAGCTCATCATTTTTTTTCAAATTCCAACCCAACATCCAATGTATACCTGTTGTAACAACCTCCCCAATTGCTGGATTGCCTGGATCAATATTTAATGTGGCTCTGTACCTTTGCTCAACAATTGGAGTAATGTAATCAGTTACCATTTCTGTGTTGCCTAGCCACTTATTTAAATGATTAATATCTAACGCTTCATTATCCATTTTCTGAACCTTTAAAATTTATTATTAATTTGTTAACAATTATATAATATTAAACATACAAGATTTTCAATTAATAAAAATTTAATCTAAAAAGAAAAAAATGCCCTCTTTAATTTTATATATTGATGAAAACATCAAACAGAGTTTAGATCAAAACAATCTACAACCCATAGAAAAAACTATTATTGAAATTATTTTACATGAACTTGATGCAACAAAAGACAATTGTCAGATTACTTGGATTAAAACTAATATATTGACTTCAGATTATAAAATTTTTGGTGAAATGAAATTTCGTCAAAAAAAGAGTAGAAATAAAAACAAAAAAGAGAATTGTTTAAAAAAAATTGGCAATGTTTTACATAACTATTTTAAAGTATCTACAAGATTGCGAGCTTTTTCGATTGAAGATGCTTCTATAACTTCTTTAGACATTAAAAAATGAAATAATCATTAGTAAAGATAATGAAAGGATAAAAATGAGCAAAGGTATTGTAATAACAAATGTTGATGAAAGAGGCGTTGCTGAAGTTATTTTAAACCGACCTGAAAGAAACAATGCGTATAATGGAGAAATGATTTCAGAACTTATTAAGAGTTTTACAGCACTTAATGAAGATCAAGATGTGAGAGTTGTATTGCTAAGAGGAAATGGGAAACATTTCCAAGGTGGCGCTGATTTAGAATGGCTCAAAGAAATTGGTAAATTAGATCAAGAAGAGAACATTGAAGTCTCCAAAAGAACAGCAAGTGCTATTAAAGGCTTAATTGAGTTTCCTAAGCCAACAATAGCTATGATACATGGAGGATGTTTTGGAGGAGGCACAGGAATAGCGGCTGCAGCTGACATTGTTATTGCAAGTGAAGATGCAATTTTTTCAATTGCCGAGGCAAAATGGGGTGTCATGGCTGGTATTATTATTCCTCACCTAAATGCAAGTATCGGAGTTAGAAATGTTAGAAGATATGCTTTAACATGTGAACGCTTTGATGCCAGACAAGCAAAAGATATGGGTTTAGTTCATGAAATCTGCAAAACTGGGGAACTTGAGCAAACCGTTAAGCCAATAATTGAAAATTTACTTTTATGCGCACCCATTGCTTTAGAAATGACAAAAAAAAGAAGTCTGATAGAAAGTGATCTTATTTTATCTAATGAAAAATTTAATGAACTGGTTTTAGAACATTCCCAAAAGAGAATGACAGAAGAAGCTGCTGAAGGTTTGAATAGTTTTCTTGAAAAAAGAACTGCTTCTTGGTACCAGAAATAACTCTTTAAAAAGGAAAAAACATGCCCGCTTTAGTTACTAATTCAAAAATTTGGGGTGAAATGTTTGGTACAAAAGAGATGCATTATGTATTTTCAGATGAAAGAACAATTCAATTATATTTAGATGTAGAAGCTGCGCTTGCAAGATCACAATCAAAATTAGGAATAATTCCTAAAGAGGCTGGCGAAAAAATAACGGAAGCATCCAAGCTAAATTTTATTGATTGGAATAAATTAGAAAAAAGAACTTCAATAGTTGGTTATCCTATTCTTCCTGTAGTAGAACAATTAAGTAGTTCTGTCAAAGATGGTTATGGACAATTTTGTCATTGGGGGGCAACAACCCAGGACATCATGGATACAGCAGATGTCCTCCAAATAAGAAATGGTTTGCAGTTACTAGAATCAGATTTAAGAGCTATAGCTGACGCACTGGTTAAAATTGTTAATGAACATATAACAACTCCAATGGCCGGCAGAACTCACTTACAACATGCTTTACCAGTATCTTTTGGTTATAAAGCATCAACATGGTTATCAGGAATAGACAGACACATCAAAAGGCTTGAAGAAATAAAATCTCGATCTTTTAATTTATCTTTCTTTGGGGCTGCAGGAACATTGGCATCACTTGGTGAAGAAAATGGATTAAAAACACAGGTTGCTTTGGCAAAAGAATTAGACCTCAATGTTCCTGAAGTCAGTTGGCATTCAATAAGAGATAATTTTTGTGAAGTAACTGGCTGGCTTGCAATTGTAGGGGCATCTTTAGGTAAAATTGCCTATGATATAATGCTGATGATGCAAACCGAAATTCAAGAAGTTGCAGAACCATTCCTTCATGGAAGAGGGTCATCATCAACTATGCCACAAAAAAGAAATCCTATTTCTTCTGAGATCATGTTGGCTTGTTCTAAATTACTAAGAGAGCATCACTCATCTATGCTTGATGCAATGGTGCTAGATCATGAAAGAGCAACAGGTCAATGGCATGTAGAGTGGAATGCTCTTCCTAGTAGCTTTATAATTGCTTCTTCATCTCTTAGATCTGCCAAATTATTGCTTGAGGGACTGGAAATTTCTCCTGAAAACATGAAAAAGAATATAGACAAGACCAATGGCTTAATAGTAGCAGAAGCAGTAATGATGGCGTTAGCGCCACATATTGGAAGACAATTCGCACACGATATAGTCTATGATTGTTGTCGAAAGACTATTAAAAATAAAATATCTTTTGTTGATGCACTTCTTTTAGAAAAACAAATTTCTGATGTTTTTTCCAAAGCTGATCTGTTGAAAATTGTTGACCCAAGCAACTATCTTGGCGCCGCACCCACTATGGCATATAACTTACTTAAAAACAGGTAAGTGTAAAATGAAACAATCTATGACAAAAAAAAGCCTGACTGATTTCTTGGAAAGAGAATTTCCTCAAGTAAGTCAGAGTTTTAATATACTAGACATATCTGAGAATAATTTTTCAATGTCATTGAAAATTACTGATGAACATTTAAGACCTGGCGGAACTGTATCAGGGCCAACCATGTTTCTATTAGCTGATGTTACTTTTTACCTTGCCACGTTAAATATGATCGGACTTAAAAGTCTTACTGTAACAACTAATTGTTCAATTAATTTTCTAAGAAAGCCAAACCAAAAGGATTTGATAAGTAAGGCAAGAATATTGAAGTTAGGGAAAACGTTAAGCGTCGGTGATGTTTTAATATATTCCCAAGGAATCAATGAACCCGTGGCCCATGCCTCACTAACCTATTCAATACCTCCTAATTAATGTTTTATATTCTTTCTTTGTGCCACATTAAATGGTCTGACATAAATGTGGATATAAAGAAATATGAATGATCGTATCCACTTTGCATCCTAAGTTTTAAATTTATTTGAGATTTCCTACATACATCTTCTAAAAGCCACGGTCTCAATCCTTCATTCAAAAAACTATCTGCCTCGCCTTGGTCAACTAAAATTTCTGGAAAATAAAAACCATCCCTGACTAAAGCTACGCTATCATACTTTTCCCAATCTTTTTTATTTGGCCCAATGTATTTTTTAAAAGCTTCACTGGACCAAGTAGCTGTAGAAGGTTCAACAATTGGAGCAAACGCAGAACAACTTTTATAATTTTTTGGATTTCTTAAAGCAATTATCAAAGCTCCATGCCCTCCCATTGAGTGTCCAAAAATACTCTGCCTACTCATATCAAAATCAAAGTTGTTACCAACAAGTTCAGGCAATTCATCTTTAATGTAACTATACATATTATAGTTTTTATTGTATGGCTCTATAGTAGCATCTAAATAAAAACCTGCTCCAGAACCAAACTGCCAATTATCTTTTTCATCAGGCACTTTATCCCCCCTTGGGCTAGTGTCTGGGCAAATAATGGCTATGCCTAACTCAGCAGCCTTTTTTCTATACTCCCCTTTCTCCATCACATTTAAATGAGAACATGTTAACCCAGAAAGATACCATAAAACAGGAGGATTCTTTATATTAGGAGGAGTAAAAACAGCAAAAGTCATTTCACAATTATTTACAACTGATGCATGACTATAAACCGATTGTATTCCACCAAATGAAAAAGATGATGACAATTTTTTCATCAGTAAACAACTACAGATCTTATAGATTCACCTGCGTGCATAAGATCAAAACCTTTGTTTATATCTTCCAACTCTAACGTGTGTGTAATCATTGGATCAATATCGATTTTTCCTTGCAGATACCAGTCTACAATTTTAGGAACATCAGTTCTACCTCGTGCACCACCAAAAGCTGTACCTTTCCAACTTCTTCCAGTAACTAACTGGAAAGGCCTTGTCTTGATTTCCTGTCCTGCACCAGCAACACCTATAATTATACTCTCACCCCAACCTTTGTGCGCACATTCTAAGGCCTGCCTCATTACATCCACGTTACCAATACATTCAAATGAATAATCGGCACCACCACCAGTTAACTCAACTAGGTGGTTTACTAAATCTCCTTTAATCTCACTCGGATTAACAAAATGGGTCATGCCAAATTTTTTACCCCAGGCCTCTTTCTTATTATTCATATCAACGCCAACAATCATATTAGCACCAACCATTCTGAGACCTTGAATTACATTGAGACCTATACCGCCAAGTCCAAACACAACTGCATTACAACCTACAGTAGCTTTGGCTGTATTGATTACAGCACCTATACCTGTTGTTACACCACAGCCAATATAACAAATTTTATCAAAAGGAGCTTTTTCATTAACTTTAGCAAGTGCAATTTCTGGGACTACAGTGTAATTTGAAAATGTAGATGTACCCATGTAATGTAAAATGGGCTTCCCATTTATTGAAAACCTACTCGTCCCATCTGGCATAACTCCTTTACCTTGAGTAGTCCTAATGGCCTGGCACAAATTAGTCTTAGGATGTAAACAATACTCACATTCCCTGCATTCAGGTGTGTATAAAGGAATAACATGATCCCCTTCTTTTAATGAAGTCACCCCTTTACCAATTTCTTTTACTATTCCTGCCCCTTCATGACCTAAGATAGCGGGGAAAAGGCCCTCTGGATCAGCTCCAGAAAGAGTAAATTCATCAGTATGACATATACCCGTTGCTTTGATTTCAACCAAAACTTCACCTGGACGGGGACCTTCTAAATCAACTTCCATAATTTCAAGTGGTTTGCCAGCTTCTACAGCGACTGCGGCTTTGGTTTTCATAATTCCCCCTTTATAATGATTTAGATACCTATCATGATTATGGTTTTATATCGATGACTTGCAAGAATTTTTAGTATATATAATTATACTCGCCATTTTTAATTTAGGAGTTGTTATATGAGCTTTGTTGAAACCGAAATACATGGACAAATTTTAACTATAAGACTTAACCGTCCCGAAAGACTAAACGCATTAAGCACTGTTATAAGAAATGGTATGGCAGAGGCGTTTAATAGGTTTCATGAAGACAATGACCTAGAAGTGGCCATCTTAACTGGAACCGGTAGAGGTTTTTGTGCTGGCGAGGATATGAAAGAATCAATAGATCGAGGCATACCTGGATCTCCAAAAGAATTTGTAGAAGAGAATTTAGTCGATCCGTTTCAAACTGGTGCCCTTCAGAAACCAGTTATAGCTGCAGTTAATGGTTTTGCCATGGGTGGCGGTTTTATGTTAGTGGAGAGAACTGATCTAAGAATAGCAGTGAAAGAGGCTATCTTCGAAATGTCTGAAGCTAAACGTTGGCTTCTTGGTGGATATAATCATGGTCATTATGGAAACCTTCCTCATCCTATTGCTACTGAAATGGCATTTGGATATAGAATATCAGCAGAAAGAATGCATCAGGTAGGCTTTATCAACCGTCTAGTAGACCCAGAAAACTTAATGTCAGAGGCGTATTCCATGGCAGAACATCTTCTTACATTACCCCCAGCTGCCAGAGTTAATACACTTTATATGATGAAACATATGGCTCCAAAAATTAGCCCTAATATTGCAGCATTAGCTGAAAAATTACACCTCCATGGAGATACTGAGGACAGGATGGAAAGCAGAAGAGCTTTTGCAGAAAAAAGAAAGCCTAACTTCAAAGGTTGGTTAAATCCTGAGGACAGATATAATATGCCTAAACTTGAAGAAAATTAGAGGTAAAAGATGGATTTAAATAATGGAGCCCTTTCAGGCCTTAAAATAGTTGCGTGCTCGACAGCTCAAGCTGGAACCGTTCCTTACATGCTTATGGCTGATCTTGGTGCAGAAGTTATAAAAATCGAGACGCCTGGAAAAGGTGATATGAACAGAGGATCAGGTTATTTGATGGGATCAACTGGGTCGTTCTTTGAAACAAATAATAGAGGAGTTAAAAGTTTAACACTTAACCTTAAATCAGAAAAAGGACAAAAAATACTCCATGATTTAATCAAGGATGCTGATATTTTTGGACAAAACTTTAGGCCAGGCGTAGCTGAAAAACTAAACTTTGACTATGATACTTTAAGCAAAATTAACCCTAAAATAGTTTATGCTTCTGTTTCTGCATATGGACCTGATGCACCGGATGGACATCTTCCAGGAACTGATGCAGTAGGGCAAGCCTTAAGCGGGATAGCTGAAGCTTATTCCATACCTGGTAACAATTTGAGAACTGGCGTTGCTTCAGTTGCTGATGAAACATGTGCTATTCTCACATTTGGAGGAATTTTAGCAGCTTACATAAATGCGCAAAAAACAGGGAAAGGTCAAAAACTAGAAACTTCTCTTGTCGGTAGCGCTTTTAGACTTCTAGGCTGGACAATGACAACAGCAATGTGGAGTAACAAACCGCCAATTACTGGAGCAAGAATCAATGGAACAAGAGAAAGACCAGGGATTGCTGCATGTTTTAATGATGTTGAAGGAAAACCTTTTGCAATGCAGCTTGATCCAAAAGATTGGCTAGAAGCTATGAAAGCTCTTAATTTTTTTGAAACATTGGAAAAAGAAAACTTAATTGATCTTGGCCTTGCATTTGAGTCAGAAGATAACAAGACTAAGATATTAAATAGATTAGCTGAATTATTTTCTACTAACAAAAGAGATTATTGGATATCAATTTTAAGAAAAGCTGACATGATTTCAACTCATGTAAATACCATGTTAGAAGCTTCTAATGACCCAAATATTAAAGAAAATAATTACGTGACTGAAGTTTGGTATCCTGAGCTTAATAAAAACATGAAAGTTCACGGGACCCCATGGAAGTTTTCTAAAACGCCTGCCAATATTAAAAGAGCTCCCAAACTTGGAGAACATAATAAAGAAATTCTGTCCAACCTTGGGTACGATGACGGTCAAATCAAGGACTTAACTGAAGACAATATTATTTAATAAGTGACATCTCTTTTGTAAATTTTTTAAAATTTGCAACGTAATGTTTTGATGATCGTGTCATATTATCTATCATTTCTTGACTTAACTCTCTTACTGCTTTGGCTGGAGATCCAACAATTAAAGAACCGTCAGGAAACTCTTTGTTTTCTGTAACAAGAGCACCAGCACCCACCAAACAATTATTACCAATCTTTGCATTATTTAAAATGGTAGCACCCATCCCAATCAGAGAATTATTACCTATAGTGCACCCATGAATGATTGCATTATGTCCAATAGTACAGTTATCGCCAATAGTTACTGGACATCCTGGATCAACATGAATAATGGTATTTTCTTGAATATTCGTTTCTCTACCAATCTTAATGATGTCGTTATCTCCCCTTAAAACTGAACCAAACCAAATACCAACATCTTTGCCTAAGACAACATTACCAATTACATGAGCGTCTGGAGCCACCCAATAAAACTCTTCATCAGGTAATTGAGGATTTTTTTCACCTAAACTATAAATTGGCATTTGCTCTCCTTTATAAGAAATTTCTGTAACAAATTCATATTATATAATTTTTTCTTGTTGTTAATATATTTATTAATCAAACCAGGAGAATTTTTGATTTATTCCAAAGATTTGGAAGCATAAAATTGACACCTTTAAATTAGAAAAATACAGTATCTTGGGTGAAAGAATTTATAATCAATATAATTAGGTAGATATTATGAAATTAATTAATAGCAACAAAAGCTTAGGTGGAGAAATTATTGGGTTGGATATTAGTAAAAAATTAACACAAGATCAAATTAATTTTATAAATGAGTGCTGGGATGAAAGGCTTGTTTTAGTTTTTAAAAAGCAAAATCTAGATGATCATAAATTAATAAATTTTAGTAAATACTTTGGCGAACTTGACCCTCCGGGACCTAACCCATATGGCATAACTTTTTTGCCAGAATTTCCTGAAATTAATGTCATTTCCAATGTTAAAAATAATCAAGGTACCCCTATTGGTAATTTAGGAGACGGAGAAGCCGTATGGCATGCGGACATGACTTATTTAGAACTCCCTCCAAAAGCAGGAATACTTTATGCACTTGAAGTTCCTAAAAACCAAGGTAATACGCACTTTGCCAATATGGCTTTAGCCTACAGTGAGTTGCCTGATAAACTTAAAAAACAAATTCACGGCAAAATCTTAATACATGATTCTGCTCATAATAGTGCTGGTATGCTAAGAAAAGGTTATTCAGAAACCAATGATCCCTCAAATACTCCTGGGGCTAGGCACCCAATAGTAATCACAGACAAAAGTACTAATAAGAAACTCTTGTTTCTTGGAAGGAGGCCTCATGCTTATTTATTAGGTCTGGAGCTTAAAGAGAGTGAAGATTTATTAAATGAGATATGGGCACATGCTACACATGAAAGATTTACTTGGACACAATACTGGGAAAAAGGAGACTTGCTAATGTGGAAAAATTTAAACGTACTCCATAAAAGAGATGCTTTTGATCCAAAAACAAGAAGAATAATGCACAGAACACAAATTAAAGGTGAAGTAAAAATTTCAGCATAGCTAGTTATGTTTGACAAAAATTAATTGATGTATTGATTTAATTATAATTAAGTAGCAGACTAAATTGTATATTTTAATTGGGGGAGATCTTTATGAAAGAGTTTAAAAATTATTTAAGAAGAAATATTGTGAAGACTGGCTTAGGTGCTGTTGCAATAGCTGGAATAAGTACATTTAGTTTAGTGTCTACAGCCATTGCAGATAAATATCCTAACAAGCCTATAGAATTAGTTATCCATGCCAAGTATGGTGGGGGGACAGATACTACTGCTAGAATGGTATCAATTAGAACAAGACGTAATTTAGGAACAGATATTTCTATCGTTGCTAAACGAGGAGGTTCAGGCGCAAAAGCTCAAAACTATGTTTTAACAAAACCTGCAGACGGTTATACAATTATGGCATTAACACAATCTCATCTTTATACAATGGCTAGAGGTAAATCCAATATGAAGATTAATGACATTGTTGGTGTTGCTAGAGCAATGGATGATCCAACATTCATTACTGTGTCAGGCAAAGGAAAATTCAACTCATTAGAAGAACTTGTTGCAGCTTCTAAAAAAGCACCATTAAACTGGGGAGTTGCTCAAATAGGAGGAACTGAGCACATTGGATTAGCACAATTTGCAAAAGAAGCTGGCATTAAATTTAAAGTTGTACCTTTTGGTTCAGGTGCTCAAATGGTTCAAGCGCTAATGGCAGGTAAAATAGATGCTACTTTACCAAATGTGAGTGAAGCGGCAAATCAAGTTGCGGATGGTAGCTTTAGAGCACTTGCGGTTATGGCAGAAAATAGACTTAAAGATTATCCAAATGTTCCTACCACTTTTGAAAAAGGAATTAAGGCAAAATGCTCAACAACCAGAGGATATGCTGTTTTAGCTTCCACACCACAACCAATTATTGATCAAATTTCAAAAGCCATGGTTAAGGCTATGAAACACGAGGTTTTTGCTTCTTATCTTGCCGGAGCTGGATTAACTGTTGATAGTAGCGTTGCTGGAACAAAAATATGGGATGAACAACTTAAAGAGGAATATAAAGTTGCCGCATCTGCTCTCAAAGAACTTGGTTTAGTTAAATAAATTAAAATCAAAGGCATTTTCATAAAATGAAAAATCAAAAAAATGCACCCAAAGGGTTGGGTGCATTACTAAATAAAAACGATACAATCATCGCAATTTTATTAACTTTGATAATCGCTTTTCTATGGTTCGAAACAACAAAATTTGAAAAAGTTCCAGCCTTGTTTTCAAATAATATTCCACCAGAAATGTTCCCTCAAATATTACTTATAATAATTTTGGGAATGGTCTTAATAATTCCATTTGAACATATTTTCTTAAAAAGAAATGGCAAAAATATAGACTCTTCGAGAAAAACTCGAGTTGCAAACTCTACTATTGGGACGATGATGATTTTATCGATTATCATAGCCTCCTCACAAATTTTGGGTGCAGCTCTTACAATCATTGCGGTTAGTATTTTGTTACCAATTTATTGGGGTGAAAGAAGGTTAAAGGTATTAATACCCTATGTGGTTGGTTTTCCATTATTTGTAATAGTATTGTTTAACATAATTTTAGGTGTTCATTTTGAACCTGGGTTATTAGATCTTATAAAGAGTTAATGAGGATTAAAATTTGGAAGATATAGTAAAAGGTATTGGATTATTATTAGAATTTCAGAACATACTTTTAATTTTATCAGGTGTTTTAATAGGTGTTTTAGTTGGAGCTTTACCAGGTTTAAGCTCTCCAATGGCAATTGCACTTCTTATTCCTTTTACAATTTCTTTAGATCCTGTTGCAGCTATAGCTATGATGGCAGCATTATACTGTGCTGGAACTTTTGGAGGCTCTATTACAGCTATATTAATAAATGCTCCAGGAGCACCACCAGCAGTCGCTACTGCTTTAGATGGGTATCCAATGGCAAAAAATGGGGAACCTGGAAGAGCATTAGGACTTGCAGCAGTATCAAGTGTTTTTGGTGGGGTTTTTAGTTTAATAGTTTTTATTTTTGCAGCTCCATTATTAGCAAAATTAGCGTTGGAATTTGGGCCAGCTGAATATTTTGGGCTCGCTGTTTTTGCGTTGTCTATGCTTGCTTCAATGAGTGGCAAATCATCTTTGAGGAATCTTATATCTGGATTAGTTGGTGTTTTAATTGGTACAATAGGAATTCATTTAACAACTGGTGTTGAAAGATTTACTTTTGATATTCCAGATCTTGAAGAAGGAATTCATTTTGTTCCAGTTCTAATAGGTTTGTTTGCTGTTAGTGAATTGTTTAAACAATCTGAAAAATTAAATGCTGTTGTTGAGCGTATTCAAGCCAAAGCTCTAAGGCTTCCATCATTATTAGAATTGAAAAAACTAAAATATACAATTCTTAGATCATCAGGTATTGGAACTTTTATTGGAATACTTCCCGCAGAAGGTTCTACTGTGGCAGCAATAATTGGATATAATGAAGCAAGAAGATGGTCTAAGGAAAAGGATAAGTTTGGAAAAGGTTCTCCTGAAGGTATTGTAGGACCTGAAGCGGCTAATAACGCTGCTGCAGGTGGAGCTATGGTACCAACATTAGCCTTAGGAATACCTGGAAGTGGTTCCACCGCTCTAATCCTGGCAGCGTTAATTATGCATGGGTTTAGACCTGGTCCATATCTAATTAGTGAAACTCCTGAATTTGTATATGCAATTTTTGGCGCAATGCTAATTGCCAACCTAGGGTTTTTATTCATTGGCTTAGTTGGAGCTAAATTTTTCTCATTAGTAGCTTTTATTCCAAAGAAATTATTGTGGCCAGCTGTATTTATTTTTTCAATGATTGGATCTTACTCTTTTGCATCATCAATGTTTGATGTCTGGGTAATGCTTGCGGCTGGTCTAGTAGGATACTTTATGGATAGACATGGCTTCTCGGCAGCTCCTTTAGTAATGGGTTTGATCTTAGGAAAATTAGTTGAAGAAAGCTTCTCTCAATCGATGATTATTCATGATAATAATTTCTTTGCCTTGTTGGAAAGTCCAGTAGTGCTCCTGTTTTTTGTATTAACCTTTTTAAGTTTATCATCTCCATTTTGGACAAAGTTTTTTTCAAAAAAATAATTAAAAAGATTATTATCTATGATAAAAAATGAC
>Ga0255758_10000269_pt1 | contig 57449 bp, 47 predicted proteins | sample 011ome_24_FD_179958 | JGI IMG/M metagenome (GOLD analysis project Ga0255758, IMG submission 179958) | Coastal salt marsh microbial communities from the Groves Creek Marsh, Skidaway Island, Georgia - 011513CT metaG (version 2) | ecosystem: Environmental > Aquatic > Marine > Intertidal zone >... | reverse complement strand
GATGATGGGGTGCTCGATGCTGGTGCTGGGAAACCTGTTGGCAGACATTTTATTAGCGTGGTCAGATCCGCGTATTCGATTGGAGAAGAAAAAGTAGAATGATCATCTTCAGTATATTTCGAGAAGTGCTGCGGCGTCCCTTGGGGGCAGTGTCGGCAGGGGTCTTGGTTGCCCTGTATGCGGCTGCGGTCTTAGCGGATTTCTTCGCGCCGTATGCGACCAATGAACAAGACTTAGAGCGCACGTACCATCCGCCCACCGCGTTGATCTTTCAGGATGGTGGCCTGCAAGTGCAGGCCTACGAATTAGTCGATCCGACCGAGGCGAAGTATGAAAAAGTCGTGGGGCAGGGGTATCCAATCCATTTCTTTGGTAAGGGCTTTGAATATCGTTTTTTAGGGCTGTTTAAGACGCAGCGTCATTTGTTCACGATCCAAAATGACGCTGGTCGAGTGTATCTGCTCGGCAGTGATTCAACTGGGCGTGATGTGTTCTCACGGTTGCTTTTCGGCTCCCGTGTGTCGCTGTTCATCGGGCTGCTAGGTATCACGATTACTACCACACTCGGATTTCTGGTCGGAGGCTTGAGCGGTTACTTTGGTGGTCGTATAGATTTTATAGCGATGCGCTTAGTCGAATTTATGATGGCGATGCCAGGGCTCTATTTATTGTTGGCTTTACGCTCTGCACTGGCGCCGCACTTCGCTTCCGATCAGATGTTTTTCGTGATCATTTTAATTCTGTCTTTAATCGGTTGGGCTGGCACCGCGCGTGTGCTGCGGGGTATGACACTCTCTCTGCGGCAAAATCAATACGTGATGGCGGCTGAAAGTATGGGGCAGTCGCCTGTGGTGATTTTACGGAAGCATATTTTGCCCAACCTAGTGAGTTATCTGTTGGTGGCCGCGACCCTCTCCATCCCTGGCTATATCCTAGGTGAAGCGGCTCTGTCATTTTTGGGGCTAGGCATTCAAGAACCCTCCGCATCGTGGGGGCTGATGCTCTCGCAAGCGCAGGATGTAAAGGTGTTTTATTTGAACTTTTGGTGGCTATTGACGCCAGGCTTTGCGATCTTCATCACAGTAATTGCATACAATGTGCTCGGCGATGTGTTGCGCGATGTGGTCGATCCAAAAATGAAAACGCGCTAGCTTTAAGTTGAGCGTTGTCAGTTGTGCGTTGTCAGTTGAATGTGTGTGAACAGATGTCTGAATTATTAAAAGTTTCTGATCTACGGGTCGCCTTTCACTCGCGTGGCGAATCCAATGAGGTGGTGCATGGGATCGATTTTTCAATCGACTCAGGTGGGAAGACGGTGGCGATTCTTGGTGAGAGTGGTAGTGGTAAGAGTGTCACTTGTATGTCGCTCACACGGTTGCTACCTGAAGCGCCGACCTGTACCATCAGCGGTGAGATCTTATTTGAAGGAAAGAATGTGCTAGAGATGGATCGCGAAACAATCCGTGGCGTGCGCGGCAATGGCATTGCTTATATTTTTCAAGAGGCATCAGCCTCGCTGAATCCAGTTTTTACCGTGGGGCATCAAATCGCAGAGGCGGTCAAGTTGCACCGCGCAGATATCACAAATGTGCAGGGGCGCGTGGTGGAGTTACTGGAGCTAGTTGGGATTCGCGATGCGGCGCAACGCTATCAGGCCTATCCGCATGAGATGAGTGGTGGCATGCAGCAGCGTGTGATGATTGCGATGGCCTTGGCCTGTGAGCCGAAATTATTGGTGGCGGATGAACCGACGACGGCGTTGGATGTGACCATTCAGGCACAAATTATGGATCTACTTCGTGAGCTGCGCGAAAAGCTCGGCATGAGCATCGTCTTAATCACGCATAATTTCGGAATCGTCAAAGGCTTTGCAGATGAGGTGATCGTAATGTTCCGCGGCGAGATCGTGGAGCAGGGCCCCGTGGATGAAGTGCTGAACGAGCCGCAACATCCTTATACGAAAGCGTTGATCGCATGTATTCCAAAGCTGGGGGCGAAGCAGCACCGCCTGACAACGATTGATAAAGAGATGGCACTGGATTAGGATTGCGGGATAAACCTGCTCGTTACGAACAACCGTAGGGGTGGCTGGCTTTATGCCATGCCCTCTGTGAATCTGTACAATTCGGCTGGCGTATCGCTTCTACTTTACCGGAATCGCTTCTGCTCTGGCATGTAGTTGTAGCCAGCGGCAGCGAGTCGCTCAGTGAGGATAGTCGCATTGAGGCCGTGTGTCTTGCAGAGATCGTCTAAAGATTCGCAGTGGTTACGGATCACGGTATTGATAACGCCGACGAGTAGGTGCGGATCCATTGTTTGATAACTGCTCAAGTCCATTGACTAATTAGGTTAGCAGGCTGTGTTTTTGTGGCAAGTGTAACTTGTTCTCTGAATCAAAGGTTGCGAATCCATTTGTGACGTCACATTTTAGCTTATTCATTGATATGACCGACTCCACATCAGCCCAATCGCCATTTCTTTCAGTCCGTGACCTTAAGGTGCATTTTCCGATTAAAGGCGGCATGCTGCAACGCACGGTCGATTATGTAAAAGCAGTCGACGGAGTGTCGTTTGATGTGCCGCGCGGTAAGACTGTCGGACTGGTCGGCGAGAGTGGCAGTGGTAAGACGACGGCGGGGCGTGCGATTGCACGACTGGTGCCGATCACTGATGGCACGATTTGTTGCGGGGGACAGGACTTAGCACACCTTTCACGCTCGGCGTTTTTTGCATACCGTAAAAAGATCCAAGTGATTTTTCAGGATCCCTTTGGTTCGCTCAATCCGCGTATGACCATTTACAGTATCATTGCGGAGCCGCTGGATATACATTTTAAAGATTGGACAAAAGCTCAGAAGGTGGCACGCGTCGCTGATCTATTGGAGAAGGTCGGCTTAAGCGCAGACTTCATGCAGCGCTATCCGCATCAGTTCAGTGGCGGCCAGCGGCAACGCATCGGAATTGCGCGAGCGCTCGCCGTGGAGCCGGAGTTTATTATTTGTGACGAGCCAGTCAGTGCGTTGGACGTGTCGGTACAGGCGCAGATCGTGAACTTGCTGCAGGATCTGCAAGATGAGCTAGGGCTGACTTACTTGTTCATCGCGCACGACTTGGCGGTGGTAGAGCATATTAGCGATCAGGTGTTGGTGATGACTGAAGGCAAGATCGTTGAGCAAGCATCGTCCGAAGAGATTTATAATAACCCGCAGCATCCCTATACGCGCAAGCTGTTGGATGCAGTGCCTAGCCTGTAGCTGTTGCTTGCTTAATTGCGAGATTTCGCTTGATTAAATATTCATGAAAACAATGCATCAATTATTTTTAGCTTCAGTCCTTACAGTCGCCCTATTGGCGTTTCCTAGTTGCAATACCTGGAAGGGTTTAGGCGAGGACTTTCAGTCTTTGGGTGAGTCCATGCAGAAGTCTGGTGGCTAAGCTGGGTTCTTTTAATTTTGCTTGTCGCGGCGTTTTTTAGGAGCCGCTTTCCAGCAGTGCGGCCAGTAATTCGTCTATACAAAGTGTGCTGACTGCCGTCGCCACATCACTCATTGCGTAGGGTAGAATTAGTGTTTTTTTGTGTAGCATTGCCCCGCATGTGTAGACGACGTTTGGCACGTAACCTTCGCGTTCGTTGCTTTCTGGCCTAATAAGTGGATTCGGCAAGCGACCGATTACTTTTGAGGGATCTTCGAGATCAAGGAGCGCAGCACCGATGCAATATTCGCGCATCGCTCCAACTCCATGCGTCAGCACTAGCCAGCCAGCTTCGGTCTCGACTGGTGATCCGCAGTTTCCCAGCTTGACCATCTCCCATGGATATCTCGGTCCGATGAGCTTTTTCGGATTGTTCCAGTAGTGTGGATTATCCGAATACATCAGAAACAAATTCTCATCGTCTTGCCGTGACAGCATTGCGTAGCGGCCGTTGATGCGGCGAGGAAAGAGTGCCATGCCCTTGTTTTCGACGGCACTGCCGTTTAGTGTCAGAATGCGGAAATTGAGAAAGTCGCAGGTTTCAAGTAATTGGGGCAGGGTCACACTTCCGTTGTAGGCGGTGTAGGTAGCGTAGTAAGTGATCGTGCCGTCGTCGTCGATGAACCTGACAAAACGGGCGTCCTCGATGCCGTTGGACTCATTGATTGATACGGGGAAGAGAATCCGTTCGGACATGGCGGTGTTGTGTTCAAAACTGAGCTCATAATTTGATTTTGCTAGCCAGCGCACGCACTCAAGTGTGCGTTGTTCTTCGCGGGTGACGATATGCGCGCGATGGGAGAAATTCCTCAGACTATCATCCAGTTCCTCGAGTGTGAAAGTGCCGTCAAGTCCCTTCATCACGGCGGCGGTGTATTCGTTTTCAAAGCCCATCTCATGCAGTTTCATAGTGAATGAATCGAGATTGTAGCTCGGGTTCGGATGAATCTCCGGAGCGGTGACGAATCGTGTCACCGGCTCTGCTTCGATTATGCCTTTGGCGTCGATCACCACAGTTCGAAATTCGATGGATGAGATGTGCCCTTCGCCAGTCGCGCGCAGGCTCATGATAAATCGAACACTATTCGGATGGAGTCCGCCTTGGTCAGGATGTAGGACGATGGATGGGTTAAAGAGCGCGGCAGATTCGAGCGCATACTCACCGGTAAAGAGCGCGCCGATTAACAGCTGGCGAGCGTGCGAGAGCGGGCTGTCTGAGAAGAGGTGTGGCTCGACCTGTTTGAAGATTTCGAGGAGTAAGCGTTCGATCTTAATATGCCTAGAGCCGAAATCGCGCATGATTGTTGCGACTTCATGTTCCGTAGCAGCCTCGCTCATGGCGAGCCCGCGGCCTATGATTTGGATGATTCGCTGAGTGGACCTTGGTATGAAGGGGCGAATTAGCACGCGTGAGCTATCTGGAAGAAACTGTAATCCACAGCGGTTGATAGGAATTGTTTTCATAATGATTTGTGCAGTTGGATAGGATTTTGGCTGAGTCGCATTTCGGCCAGACTGAGGTAGAACGACAGGCAGGATTCGGCTCCTTGGTTTTCATTGATCCGATCTTGATGCAGGGCGTCGTGGCAGCCGCCGGTAATCGGATCGTAGAGTGGCAGATCCAGATCGTTGCGAACGAGGAACCATTCAAACGCGAGCTGGGCAGCGTGTGAGAAAAAAGGGTCCTTGGTCACTCGGAAGGCTTCCAGGCTGGCGCTAATCATTGCACACGCTTCAAGTGGTTGCTGGTCAAACTGCGCGGCGGGGCTTTGTCCTCGCCGCAAGAATCCGTTAGAGCCAATGGGGCGAAAATGTCCTTGCGGCGCGGTTTGCAATTCGATCAGCCAACGAAGCCCGTTCAGACCTGCCTCCAATGCTTCTTGGTTGGGCATCCAGCAACCGCTCAGGATGAGTGCATGAGTGATGCGCATGTTGTCATAGCAGACGATATCTTCCAGCCATGGCCAGTCGGGGGCATTCGTGCGCCGCCACAGCACGAGCAGTTTTTCAGTCAAGACTGCACGTATTCGGCTGACCTCGAGATCCCCTTCGAAGCGCCTGAAATATTCATGGATACCAATTAGGCCGAAGGCCCAAGCGCGTGGAGAAGTGAAGCCCTCTATCGCTGGTAGCGCTAGGTCAAATAACTGATTGCTTAGCTTGCGATGCCCCTTGTTTTGTGAGCGCCAGAGCGTAGCTCCGAGCGCCCATACGGCGCGCGCATGGCTGTCCTCCGAACCTGTTTCTTCCAGCCATTTCCTGTCGAAACTCATGAAGTTGCGGAAGCGCCCAGTGTCGTGCTTAAAAGCGTGGAACAGAAATGCAAGATAGCTGGAAGCCGCGCGTTCGATTTCTTTGCTGCGTCCAGTTTGTCCAATCTCGTCGAGCAGAACGGTGAGTAGCAGCGCGCGAGCATTATCGTCCGTGCAGTAACCTTCGTGGAAGTTAGGCACTGTGTATATCGCATGTTGAAACATACCAGTGGAGTCAGTCATCCGAAACAAGTGGTCGAGTTTGAACGGGGGTAGTTGGTAGGGTTTCTGGTCTAGGGTTAGATCACCAAACGCTTTGCGCGGTTCATTGATTCGATTGGCGCGCGCTTGTTTAAAGGTCTCCACGTAGCGTTCGGCGACGGTCGGCCAAATCATTTCGCGGCCAAGCAGGTAGGCCCGCTTTCGCATTGATTGCAGCTTCACGTCGTCGTCCAGCAGTTCGAGCACTGCTGCGCTAATGGCTTCAGAGTCGCGAAATGGCACGAGCGTGCCGTGTCCCTCCGCGAGTAATTCCTGGGCGTGCCAGTAGGGGGTGGAGACGACCGCCTTGCCCGCACCGAAGCAGTACGCGAGTGTGCCAGAAGTGATTTGCTCCTCGTTGAGATAGGGGGTTAGATAGATGTCCGCCGCGGAGATGAATTCGTTGAGCTCCTGGTTATTTACGTAGCGATTATAGAAGATTACGTGCTCTTTTATGCCGAGTGCTTCGGCGCGGCGTTCAAGTTGCAAGCGGTAGTTTTCGCCTTCTCTGGCGAGCAGGTTTGGGTGGGTGGCACCGAGCACGACATAAATAATTTTCGGGTGTGTTTCGCGTATCCTTGGCAGCGCGTCGATCACGTATTCGATTCCCTTCGCGGGGCTGAGTAAGCCGAAGGTAAGGAGCACCGTTCGCCCGAGTACGCCAAACTGGTCTTTGTGAAAATTCGGGTCGATGAACGGTATATCTGGTATGCCGTGCGGGATCAGTTCGATTTGCTGGTCTGGGGTTTGGTACACTTCGCGTAATATATCGACGCCTTTCTGCGCCATCACCACTAGGCGTTGGCTGCGCTCGATGAGCTCAAGCATGACTTGGCGCTGTGCATCATCGGGTTGTTGCAGCACGGTGTGCAAGGTCGTGATCACTGGCATTTTTGCGTCCCGCAGCAAGGCGAGTATGTGACTACCGGCGGCTCCCCCGTAGATGCCGAATTCGTGCTGTAGACACAGCACATCGATGTTGTTAATGTTTAAGAAATCCGCCGCGCGGCGATACGAGTCGAGGTCTCGCTCATGAAACTCGAAGCGCACTTCCGGTGGGTATACATAATTGTGCTGATGGTCATTGACCGCACCGACGATACATTGCGCGTCGGGGCATGCTTCTTGCACTGCCGTGCAAAGGTTATGGGTGAAGGTGGCGATACCACATTGCCTCGGGACGAAGTCGCCGATGAATGCGATTTGACTGCCAGAAAATTCTGATTCCATATAAACGAATAACCGAGGTTAAATCGCTTATTCGCCAATTGCTCACTGCAGCGCAAGCGACCTAAATCGCTCTCCTAATGAATGGTGCTGGCATGTGGCAACCGTGCTTTAAAACGATTTTGCACTAATAATATATATTAGTATACAGTATAATTAGATATGCCTAATCTTGCAAGTGTTTGATAGTGCTTAGAAAGGTTATGGGTTCCAACACTGCTAATGGGATTGATGAATCCCAGATTAAACAAGATCACCCGATTCTGCTGGACGATGCTTAGCTCCAGTCCTTTGCGGTATAGCGTTATGAGATTCACGCAGCAATCGCTGAGCAGGAGGCTACTGGTTGCCGATACGCTGTTGGGTGTGCTGTAATCTTCCTGCGGATTCGACCATTATGCTGGTGAGTCGACCGATCGGGCCTCTAGCACATTGGCAAAAGTCACTTCGGCGCAGCTGCCGAACTGCTGATTGCCGCGTAGACCACGCGTTGCTGAAACCGCTGGCGAATTAAGGCCACAGAGAAAGCGGGCTTGTTGTCGCGGGCGGGCTAGGGCGTTGCTGTTTTGCTCAACCAGAGCGGTGAAGTGGCTCAAGTCATAGCTCTCGATACTGGCATATTGTCGGGGCGGTAATTGCGCGGGCTCATCGCCTAAGCAAATTCCGCAGTGGCCACAGGGATCGATCGATTCGCCGAAATAGTCGAGCAACTTGGCGGTGAGGCAGTTGCCGTGTTGAGCGTAACTCAGCATCGACTCGATTCGGCTGATCTCCATTCGTTCGTGCTGGCTAAACGTGATTGCCAGTTGCTGACATAACTCAGGTATGTCGACCGTTTGTTCTAGGCGTCGAAAGCGCTGGCGATAACCTGCTAGTTGTAGTTCGGCGAGGCCTTTGCGTTGCAGGCTGTCGATCGCACGTAGGATGACGCTGCGTTGTTGGCCAGTGTACGCGATTGCTTTGTCGATATCTAAGCTGATCCACTTGCGGGCTTTGGTACCGCAGCGAAAGATTTTACGGATAAATGCGGCTTGCTTGTCTGGATACTGTGCTAAGATTTCAGCGCTACTGCCAATCGGGGCAAAGCGTATACTGCCATAGTAATAACCTTCGGCGCGAATGATTCCCTTTAGCTCTAAGCGGGTGAGTAAGGTGTTGACCACTAGCTGTCGTATGTCGTGGCGGCGCGCGAGGTCGGTAATCGAGATGTCGATCTCATCATCGGAGCCGAGCAGTTCGGTGACGATCGATGTAATGCTCTCGGGGTCGGGTGTGTCGCCATAGACGAAATTTTCCAATGCCGTGCAGTCGTCCGCGCAGGCGAACAGTTCGCAGGTCGAAGGCGCTCCATCACGTCCAGCGCGGCCAATTTCTTGCATGTAGCTCTCATAGCCTTTGGCCATGTGATAGTGATAGACATAGCGGATGTCGGATTTGTCCACGCCCATACCAAAGGCAATCGTGGCGCAAATGATCGGCACTTCGCCGCTCATAAATGCGTCTTGAGTGGCGACGCGGTCTTTGGATTGCATACCCGCATGATAGGCCTTGGCGTCGAAGCCTGCTTGGACGAGGCGCTTGGCGACCTCTTCGGCATGGCGTTGTAGGCTGACGTAAACGATGGTCGATCCGGCGGCGCGCTCACGTAAGCGTTGTTCCAAGAGCGCGGGACGCTCAGCATCGCGGCAACTTGTAATGCGTAGCTCTAGGTTGGGACGATGGAAGCCAGTGTTGACGATATCGACTTCGGCAATATCGAAAGCGCGCGCCATATCTTCGGAGACCTGAGGCGTCGCCGTTGCAGTCAGAGCCAGCACGCGCTCGACTTTTAACTCTTTGGCAGCACTGGCGAGTTTCAGGTAGTCGGGGCGGAAGTTGTGGCCCCACGATGAGATGCAGTGCGCCTCATCCACCGCCAGTAGGCTGATGCGTTGGCCATAAATAAGATTGAGGAAGCGCTCGTTGCCGAGGCGCTCGGGCGCGACGAACAGCAGCTTTAGTTGGCCGCCACGAATATCTTGCGTGACGCGGCGGTAAGTTTCCTCGTCGAGGCTGGAGTCCAAGCGTTCCGCTGCGATCCCGCGTGCTTGTAGGCTGTCGATCTGATCTTTCATCAGCGCCAACAGCGGTGAGATGACTAAGGTCAAGCCAGGTAGTAGTAGAGCAGGTAATTGATAGCACAGGCTTTTGCCCGATCCAGTCGGAAAGATTGCGCAAGCACTGCGCCCCTCGAGCAGCGTTTGAATGACCTGCGCTTGCCCTGGTCGAAAGGTCTCAAACCCAAATGTCGCTTTTAACAGTGAGAGTGGGTCGCTCAAAGGTGTCATGGTCACGATGAATGTAAAATATGCTGAATGATGTAGTTGAGTATATGCGGGAAAGGTAAGATTTAGCGAGATTCGTTTAACATATCAATTTATCCTGATATGTTGATAAGTTGCTTGATTAATTTAAATGAATAGCAATAGTGACTGGCTTATGAGTAAAAACTTCATCTTTTCTTCCGAGTCTGTTGGCGAGGGCCATCCAGACAAAGTGGCTGATTATATCTCTGATAGCGTGTTAGATGCATGCTTGGAGCAAGATCCGCAAAGCCGCGTGGCGTGTGAGACATTGGTCAAGAGTAACTGCGTGTTCCTTGCCGGCGAAATTACCACCAACGCGAAGCTTAACTACGAAGAGATCGTGCGCCAAGCGATTCGTGAGATTGGCTATACCAACGACGACGATATCTTCCATGCCGATAAGGTGTTTATTTCCAATATTCTGACAGCTCAGTCCTCTGACATTGCTCAAGGCGTCAATGCGGCCGAAGCCGCGGGTAAAGATACCGCCGAACAAGGAGCAGGGGACCAAGGTATCATGTTTGGCTATGCCTGTAACCAAACGCCAGAACTCATGCCCGCGCCCGTGATGTATGCACATCGATTGCTCCGTGAGATGGCGCATCAGCGTAAGGATGTGAAGATTCCTTGGCTGCGCCCAGACGTGAAGAGCCAAGTCGCGCTCGAATATGTCGACGGCCAGGCGGTGGCGATTCAGAACGTGGTGATCTCCACACAGCACGCCGCAGGCGTCAAGCACGCTGAGATTAAAGAATTTTGCATTGAGCAGGTGATCCGCAAGGTGCTGCCTGCTGAGCTATTAAATGATCAGACCGAATATTTGATCAACCCGACTGGAAACTTCGTCATCGGCGGTCCTCAGGGTGATGCAGGTCTGACGGGGCGTAAGATCATCGTTGATACCTACGGCGGTTGGGCGCGTCACGGCGGGGGCGCTTTCTCTGGTAAAGATCCTTCGAAGGTCGATCGCTCGGCGGCATATTTCACACGTTGGGTGGCGAAAAACATTGTCGCGGCGGGTCTCGCTGATACGTGCGAACTCGAAGTCGCTTATGCGATTGGTCATCCTTACCCGACCAGTATCCACGTGGATACATTTGGCACTGGCTCTGTCAGCGATGAGCAAATTGCTGCCGCCGCGCAAAAAGTATTTAGCTTCAAGCCAGCCGACATTGTCAGCCAGCTCGATCTGCTGCGCCCGATCTACCGAGGGTCCACTCACTATGGTCACTTTGCCAAAGAACATCTCCCCTGGGAATCGATCGCCAAAGCAGACGCACTTAAGGCTGCGTTGTAAGTTTACGATTAAGAATAAGACTAAGAATAAAAAAATATGAGCACAGACACACTTACAAAAACTGACTATAAGGTCAAAGACATCACCCTTGCTGACTTCGGTCGCAAAGAAGTCGAGATCGCACAATTCGAAATGCCTGGTCTCATGGCGACCTGCGAGAAATACGCCGCTGAGCAGCCGCTCAAGGGTGTGCGTATCATGGGCTCCTTGCACATGACGATTCAGACTGCGGTGTTGATCGAAACATTGAAGACGCTCGGCGCTGACGTGCGTTGGTGCTCTTGCAACATATTCTCTACTCAAGATCATGCAGCGGCCTACGTCGCGAAGAATCTTGAAGTGCCTGTTTTCGCATGGAAGGGCGAGACACTCGAAGAATACTGGTGGTGCACACAGCAGGCACTCACATGGCCAGACGGTTCGGGCCCTCAACTCATTGTTGACGACGGCGGTGACGCAACACTCTTGATCCACAAAGGTTATGAACTTGAGGATGGTAGTGACTGGGTGAATACATCCTCCGATAGTGAAGAAGAGTCCGTAATCAAAGCGCTCCTAAACAAGATCCAAGCGGAGAATTTCTCCAATGATCATTGGCACAAGGTTGTGGCAGACTGGAAAGGTGTTTCTGAAGAAACTACCACTGGTGTGCACCGTCTCTATGAAATGCACAACGCCGGCAAGCTTCTCGTCCCTGCGATCAATGTAAATGACTCTGTCACTAAGGCGAAATTCGACAATCTGTATGGTTGCCGCGAATCACTACTGGATGGCATCAAACGTGCAACTGACGTAATGATTGCGGGTAAAGTCGGCGTTGTTTGTGGATATGGCGATGTGGGTAAGGGCTGCGCTGCTGCACTTAAGGGTATGGGCGCACAGGTTGTCGTGACCGAAGTTGATCCGATTTGTGCACTGCAAGCTGCGATGGAAGGCCACCGCGTACTGACAGTCGAGGACACCCTCGGTTGGGGCGATATCTACGTCACCACCACTGGTAACTATGGCATCATTACCGCCGACCACATGTCCAAGATGAAGGATCAGGCGATCGTTTGTAATATCGGTCACTTCGATAATGAGATCGGTGTGGATGCGCTCAATGATATGCCAGGGGTCGAGGTTGAAATGATCAAGCCAGACGTTCAAGGTGCGGTGGATAAATACACCTTTGCCGATGGCCACAGCATTTACTTACTCGCCAAGGGGCGCCTAGTGAACCTCGGTTGCGCTACTGGGCATCCATCTTTCGTGATGTCGAACAGTTTCACTAACCAAGCGCTGGCTCAAATTGAGCTTTGGAAGCATGTCGAAAAATATACACCTGGCGTGTATATCTTGCCGAAACACATCGATGAGGAAGTGGCTCGTCTGCACCTCAAGAAGATCGGCTGTAAGCTCACCACTTTAAGTGACGAGCAGGCGGACTATATTGGCGTCAAGCCGTCTGGCCCCTACAAGTCTGAGCACTACCGTTACTAGGCAGGCGGGTGGATTATTTTTTTCGAAAGCGTCCTCCTCGGAGGGCGCTTTTTTTGGTCGAGTGTGAGTCGATTCCCAGGAAAGGAGGGTGGGCGACCCGCCCACGGCATCGACTCAGCTCACATCGCGGGCGAGTCGCCCTCACTCCTTTTGACTTCGGGCGTGCCAGTTACTCGCCCTTCCGTAACCACCTCGAATCACCCCCTCCAAAAAAAATAGATGATGAAAATTCGTGCGCTTTGTGATTAAGTGCTTTAGTTCTTCTGGCATGCCGAAAAAGACAACTGCCAAGAAAACGACCAAGGCCTATCAGGCGCCTCAATTTCTCGTCGATTTACTCGACGCACGTTCCCCCACGGGGCACGAATACGAGGCTCAAACAGTGATCGATCACTATGTTCAACCGAAGGTCGATGCCTATCGTAAGGACACCATGGGCAACCGCTTCGCCACGGTGAATCTAGGTGGCGAGCCTTCCTTGCTATTGGCTGGACACATCGACGAGCTCGGCCTGATCATCACATACATCAACGACAAAGGTTTCGTCTATTTCGACACGCTTGGCGGTCATGATCAGTCGATGATTTCTGGACGTCGGGTTTCAATTTTGACTAAAGCGGGTATCGTCAAAGCAGTGACTGGTAAGCGTGCGATTCATCTGATGAGTGCAGAAGATCGTAAGAAGGTGCCAGACACACACGAGATCTGGATTGATCTGGGCGTCAGAAATAAGGAGGAGGCTGAAGCTCTGGTCCGGATCGGCGATACCGCGGTCTACGATCAAAGCTTCGAACTCATTCGTGGTAGCGTCGGGGTAGCGCGTGCCTTTGATGATAAAGCGGGTGCCTATGCAGTGCTCGAAGCAGTCCTGCGGCTTAAGCAAGAAAACAAGCTGGCCGCAAGGGTTACCGCCGCCGCTACAACTCAAGAGGAGATCGGCACACGTGGTGCAATGGCGGCCGCGTTCTCTGAGAACCCTGATTTCGCGATCGCAGTGGATGTCGGCCATGCGACGGATTCACCCGATTGTGACCCGCGGAAATATGGCAATTTCATTCAAGGTGGCGGCCCGATTATTTGCCGTGGTCCGAATATCAATCCAGTCATTTTTGAGAAGATCATTGCCTGTGCCGAAAAAAATAAGATCCCGTATCAGATCGAAGCTGACTCACGCCCGACTGGCACTGATGCGCGTGCGATTCAAGTCGCCCAGGCTGGCATCGCCACAGGTCTTTTGTCGATTCCGCTGCGTTATATGCACACTCCCAGCGAGATGGTAGACCTTGAGGATATTGAGCACACCGTGCAATTGTTAGTAGCCGTCGCCAAGTCTCTGAAGAAGAGCGATCGCGGTGTTTGGTAGCGATCAGTCTGCGCTGCACTGTCTTTTCTCTGGTAAGAGCTGCGCTGTAAGTGTGTAGCAGCTTATTGGTAGGGTTTGCTCGAAGGCCTTGCTATCAGTGCACAATCTTCAGCATTTGGGTGAGCTGGCCGTATGCTAGCCCTTATTACAGCGAGATTTCACCCGATTCCACGACAGTGGTTGACGGCATCCATTTGGAGGTCGTACCAAACTTTACCCGTAGTTTGTAGTCGAACATCTCTTGTGGTTGATTGATGAGCTTTTGCAGCAATCGAGCGCTGTTGAGCAGGCTGGCTGCAGAGCTAACCGAGACCATGCCAGCGCTATAGCCTTCAATCGGCGGTAGATCCTTCGCCGTACCAGTGACCACTTCAATGCCTTCGAGGCTGAGTTCATAATAGAGGCCGTGTAAATCTATGGTCTCGGCGTTCGGGTTCACAATTCGCAGTTGGATGGTAAACGCCATCGCATTGGTATCGCTCGCATCTTTTGTGATGCCCACGACATCGATCTGCGGGCTCTCGTAGTTCTTGTCAAAGGTCGTGCAACCACTCCAGCAGAGCACCATTAGACAGGAGAGGAAGCAGAGACGGTGGGCAGATAATAGCATAGATTTTAGCTTAGGAATAGGTCGTGTGCGTGCAAGTCGGATCCTGCATGTCTTTATCTACAGTACATACAGCTTGGATGGGGATTTGTGTTTAGAGCGCCAATGCGTTGAGCCGTAGTTGATAGAATAAGCGATTTAATAGGTTTTTCTTGTAAGGAGTCATCATTCAATTCGATAATACTAAGTATGTCATCTGATCCTTCAACTTCATCTATCACTGAACGTGCTTGTACTCTAGTCGGATCCGTCATCCCGAGCTGTATGGAAGGATTGCGGCTCGTCGAGTTAGGGCAGCAGCGTCGGCTTAAATTGCATGAGCGCCTGGCATTGTTCTATAACTCGCCGCTCTGCCTGCATTGTAACTGCAAGCGAGATAAATTCGACAAGGAGCGGGCGAAGCTGCGTGAGATTGATCGCCAGCGCCGTGCTTCAGGTCAATGAGACTTTGTCTGGGCCGACGAGTGCTTGGTCATGTAAGTTGCCGCTGTCTGTATCATGGTTAAGTCAGGCAAAATTCACAAACCGTTGGTTGCCGTATCTGGGGCGAGTGGTTTTGTCGGCACTCATTTGCGCGCCGAACTAGCAGATGTGTATGAATTCCGGGCGCTGTCGCGGAGTGCCAATGTAGTCGAGCGCAATGCGTGTGAAAGCTCGACACAATGGAGCCAGTGCGACCTATATTCGCTACCAAAAGTCACCGAGGCGCTGGAGGGATGTGAATATGCGTTTTATTTGGTGCATTCGATGGCACCTTCGAGTCGCTTAATGCAGGGTAATTTCGAGGATACCGATCTATTGCTGGCGGATAACTTTATACGTGCAGCCGAAGCAGTCGGCGTCAAGCACGTCATTTATTTGAGCGGCTTGCTGCCAGATGAGAAGGATGATTTGTCGCCACACTTGCGTAGTCGCTGTGAAGTCGAGCAGGTGTTACGTTCACGTTCTGTGCCAGTTACAGTGCTACGTGCGGGACTGATCTTTGGCCCCGGTGGTTCGTCGTTCTCGATGCTGATTAACTTAGTGCGTCGCCTGCCAGTTATGTTGCTGCCGGCGTGGACAGGTTCAATGACGCAGTCGGTTGATATTAAAAACGTCTGCCAAGCATTTCGTCTCTGCTTGGGGGATGTGACCTTGGCTGGGGGTATTTACGATTTAGGCGGACATAAGCCGATGACTTACCGTGAGCTGATTTTGCAAACCGGGAAGTTGCTCGGCCGTGAAGTTCGAACCCTGCGCGTCCCAGTTAATTGTTTTGCGCTGTCGAAACATTGGGTCGCGTTATTCAGTGGTGTTGCGCCGGCCTTGGTTGGGCCATTACAGGAAAGTTTGCAGCACGATCTGCAGGCCAGACCGAATCCCTTACTGCAACGCTTAGAGGGAGAATTTGTCTCGTTCGCAGAATCGTTTCGAGCTGCGGTGGATGCCTCTGGTTGTCCGTTGCCGAACCCCAGAAGTCATACGCAGTTAGCAGACAAACAAGCGATTAAGCGCGATCGTCGGGTTCGCTCGGTGCAACGTATGGCGTGGCCTGCTGGATGGACTGCGGCAAGAGTGACGCGCGAATATGGCACATGGTTGAGCCAGCGTTATCGTGGCTTACTGGCAGTCGAAACAGACAGTATGGGGGTCGTCCGTTTTTTGATTGGCGGCCTGAAGCTGTGCCTGCTGGAGCTGACACCGACACCGTTCAGTGAGGATGCGGAGCGTTGTGCTTTTTATATTACCGGTGGCTGCCTTTCGCGCACGGTAGATCCTCCAGGACGCTTGGAGTTTCGAATTGTTGAATCGCGCGATTGCGTGGTGGCATCGATTCATGGATTTGCACCGACGTTACCGTGGTGGTTGTATGCATGCACTCAAGCACGGGCGCATTTATTGGTGATGCGTGCGTTTGGCCGGCACTTGAAGCGCTCCTGTGCGCAGTGATTGCATCAAAAGCGTAATGGCGAGACCTCGGCGAGTGTGAAACTGCTGAGAATCAAGTGGCTCGCCAACGGCGTGATCGCCTTTGTTGGCGTAGCAATGCTGCATGCCGCAATCGAGAGGGGTTCTGGTCTGTCGCAGGCTACTTGTATTCCTGCTTGATGTAGGCCAGTAGGGAGGGAATGGCTTCGACCATTGAATCGAGGCACTGCTGATAGGCATCGAAATTTTGGCCGTATGGATCGGGGATTTGTGGATCTACGCCTGGCTCCATGAATTCGCGAAAGAGATGCAGGCGCTTGGGGAGTCCTGTATGGTAGTGCGCCAGGATGTCGAGGTGTGAATCGGTCATACCGATGATCATGAAGGCACGGTCGATCAGCTCTTGAGTCACGGGTTGGCTCAGGTGTTGTGCTAGATCAATGTTAACTTTTTTGAGCGCTGCGACTGAATTACTTGAGGCAGGCTCACCAAATCCAGCTGCGACGCCAGCCGATTCAACGGTTAGCTGATCAAGCGGTGCGCCTTCAGCAGCAAGCGCATGTTGTAGTAGTTTTGCTGCCATTGGGCTGCGACAGATATTACCGGTGCAAACAGTGAGGATTAGATTGCGATCTTGAGCCATTGAAAAGAGAGATTAAGCAAGTAGTCGGGCCTGTCACAACTCTTTTGCCCGAGTGTGATTATAGTTCGGGTTGCCGCTGTAAGATTTGTAGGGCGGCGATGATATCAATCCCGCGTTGCAGGATACGATCTGGCTCAATCATGTGGCTATCAGGCGCGCTAGCTTGATCACTATCGCTGCTGCTATCCTCATTGCGAAGAAGTTGTATGATATCCGTGCCTGCTTCGTAGAGATGATAGCTGAGGTAGTTTTGCTTCGCGTCACTTTCTAGTCGAATACGCGGTTCAAACCCCACTCCTACCAGTGAGGTATCACCGTCGGGGCGAACCTCGCCGCAAAGAATCCAAGCGTTGTTTGAGGTCTTGCGGTAAAATCCAGTGCGGCCTGCGGTGGATTCACCGACGGCGATGATCGCTCCTGCTGCTTGCAGTTGATGTAGCACTGCCTCGAATGGGCCAGCTGTATCGCGGTTGCATAAAATGATTACAGGGAAGTCGCGCACAGTGCTGGGGGTCTCGCCAGATGTGCTGAGGTCGGTGGGCACCGCCCCGATGATGGTCAGTGTCTTGGCCTGCTTCGCGGTGGCAAAGCCGCTGAATATATCCACCGCAGTGTGATTCGATTTTAAAAAGCGTAAATCTAGGATGAGCGCGGCCTGCGTCTGGAACTCTGCCAGCACCGACTTCGCTTCGTCCAGGCGGTAGAGACGAATGTATTTGATCGCGCGCGGCAAGTCCTCGACACGTGCAGCGACTCGACTTTCGGAGTGGATCTCCAGCTGCGGTTGTTCAAATAGGACGCGATCTGGGAATAATGCTGCCAAGCCGTGCAGGCGAATCGCTTCGTCGCTGTAATCGCGCAAAGATGGAAACAGTGCCGCGTCCTGTCCCTGCGCAGGCTGGTATGTGACTGCCGCGCAGATCATCGCTGTACTGAGAAACTGTTTAACGCTCATCATCCACAAGGTGCCAGTTTAGCGATTGAGCTCTTGATGGCCAATGTCGCGCCGGAGATATTTGCCGTCGAAGTGGACCTGATCGCATACGCTATAGGCGAGGTCGGCGGCGGCTTGGAGGCTCGGCGCTTGTCCACTAACGCCCAGTACGCGGCCACCGTTAGTGGTGATCGTGCCATCCTCTGCACGCTTGGTGCCAGCATGCACGATTGCGGAGCGTTCTGGAGTAGTCGTTGGGAGCGTAATGGTGTCGCCCTTTGCATAGCTGTCAGGGTAGCCGCTAGCTGCCAGCACGATGACGATCGCAGCGCCAGGGTGAAAATTAAGCTTTGCGGGGAGTGCTTCGCCCTTTGCGGAGGCGAGCAGCACTGGCACGAGATCGTCGGCGACCATTGGTAGCAGTACCTGTGTTTCAGGATCACCGAAGCGGACGTTGTATTCGAGTACGCGTACACCCTTTGGTGTGAGCATGAGGCCAGCGTAAAGGGTGCCGCAAAAGTGAATGCCGTCAGCTTTAAAGCCGTCGAGGGTCGGGCGCAGCACTTGCGTTTCGATCTGAGCCTGCATCTCTGCAGTGACGCGGCTGGTCGGTGTGTATGCGCCCATGCCGCCGGTATTCAAGCCAGTGTCGCCTTCGCCGGCGCGCTTGTGGTCTTGGCTCGGTGGCAGGCAGACGAAATCATCGCCCGAGACAATGGCGTGAATGGAGGCTTCTTCGCCGTACAGTGTTTCTTCGATCACGATCTCGTGGCCGCTAGCGCCGAAGGCGTTACCTTCGAGCATGTCTTTGACCGTAGCAATCGCTTCAGCTTGGCTTTGCGCCATGATCACGCCTTTGCCCGCGGCGAGGCCGCTGGCTTTGATGACGATCGGCGCGGGGTGTGTGTCGAGATACTCTAGCGCGGCGGCGACTTCGGTAAAGCTAGCGTATTCAGCGGTGGGGATGTTGTGGCGGGCAAAGAAATCTTTACAAAAGACTTTGCTCGATTCGAGCTGAGCGCCCTGAGCGTTCGGGCCGTAAGCGGGGATGCCGACGGCTTGTAGCGCATCGACGAGGCCTAGGCTGAGTGGCACTTCCGGACCGACGATGACGAGGCCGATGCGGTGTTCTTGTGCGAGTTGGACGATGCCTTGGATGTCTTCGACGCCGACGTCGTAACAATCGACTTCAGAAGCCATGCCACCATTGCCTGGTGTTGCGATGACGCGCTCGGCGAGCGGGCTCTTTAGGCACATTTGTACGAGGGCGTGTTCGCGTCCACCAGAACCTACGACAAGAATAGAAAACTTAGATGTATCGGCCATAATACAAAGCACGTTTCCAGAATCCTTTTCAGAGGTAAAGGCTGTTTTAGGTGAGAGTCGCTGGTTTTTCTCTGGTTCGAGCACGCCGAGACAGACTCTGCTGGATTTAATGAATTCTAGAATTAGATAATAGTAGCTTTTTTACGCTTATTCGTAGCTTTATTCAAATTTAGCGCAGGAATTTCGCGGTAATAAAGATTTATTTTTTTCACTTGTAATAGACAGTTAGTTAACTAATCTATTTTTAATTTAAACTAACGTTTACTTAATTAAAGTTAACTTAAGTTAGGATTAATTTCGCTGCGATTCGCGCGGCTCAAAGCATATAATCAAATAAATAAGTATGAACGATCGAACTCAGCAGGTAAACGGGGATTTTTCAAGCAGAGGTTCAGGCCTCTCTTCATGGTGCGCTTCCATTTTTGGAGTCGCGGTTTTTTTTAGTAGTGCTGAGCCGTTACAGGCTGAGATGGCGCTCGGTAATTATGGTGCGGTTGCTGTAGATGTCGAAACTAGCCTGACGCATTCGTCTAATATCTTTCGTAATAGCGATGAAGAGGATGACATCATCTTTCAGGTGCTGCCACGTCTACGCTATCGCTTCGATCAAGGCACTGTTCGAGTCGAAGCTCATGCGGGCGTCGATGTGATTCGATTCGATGATTTCGACGATAATGATGCGGAAGACATTAAGAGTCATGTCGCGATTGATTTCCCGTATGGGGACGCGGTTGAAGACCGGCGCTACGATGTCCGTTTGGAAGGTGGCTATAACGAGCGCACTGTGCCGAACGACTCGGTGCAGGACATTACGCAGACTAAGGAAGTCGATTTAAGTGCAATCGGGCGCTATTATGTATCTGAGCGGACTTTCCTGCGCAGTGGCGTTGAATTTCTAGACAAACAATCGCAGACCTCGGAGTATGACGATGTGCAGCGCATCGAGGTGCCGGTCGAGTTCTTTTATGATTATAGTGAAGACCTCAGTTATGGTCTAGGTTACCGTTATACGGATACCGATGTCAGCGCCGATGGCGTAGAGCCTGAGGCAGACAGTAACGACCATGCACTCTACCTCGCGGCGGTCGGACAAGTGGCTTCGGCGATAACTGCAGAGATCCGTGTTGGTGGCCAACAGCGTCAATTCGATGATGAGGCGTATGATGACGAAACTCAATTTTTCATGGAATCGTCGCTGAGTTGGGTCGCGACTGATCTCACGGCGGTTGAGTTCTCTATTGGTAATGGCTTCGACACCACCATTGATGATGTCTCCACGGAGACGTTTTTCGTCGAGCTGGGTCTGCGCCATCAGTTCTCAGAGAAGATCCGCGCTTCGGCCAGCCTGGGCTATGAGGATGTGAAATATTCGGATGATCGAGACGATGATCAATTCTCGGTAGCAATCGGGTGTGGTTATACACTGATTGAGGATCAACTTCAGGTTGAAGGCGGTTTTCGCTATGCGGATCGTGATTCGAATCAAGATGACTCTACTTACGAAGTCGCCACTTTCTTCCTGTCGATTGCCTACTTATTCTAATCCCTTGGTGCGGTTCCTCATCCTATGATTAATAGCGTCAATAAATTTCAATCAAACAGCTGGTTGTTGCTGGTGCTGGTTCTTACCTGCGTCATCCCCTTAGATGCAACCTGGGGAGAGAGTCGGACCCGATTCCGATCCACAGAGAAGGTATACCAGGCGCCAGAGGTGGTTTACAAGCTGTCGCCGTTTGATCTAGTCAGGGTCACAGTCTACGGTGAAGATGATTTAGCCTGTGAGCAGCGCATTTCTGATAAGGGCATCTTATCGATGCCGTTGTTGGGTGGAATCCTAGTTGGTAATTCGACCGTGTCTGAGGCAGAGGATTTGGTTGAGCAGGTGTTTGTGCAGCAGCAGTATCTGCGCAATCCGGTGGTGAGTATTAGCATCCAGGAATTTGCCCCTAAAATAGTTACAATCTTAGGGGAAGTGGAGCAGCCTGGGGCGATTGCCATTCCGCCAGGTCAAAACGGTGTGCCGCTGTTGGTTGCAGTAGCCGGAGCGGGTGGCTTTACCGGTACCGCCAAATTGACTCAGGTGCGTGTGACCCGTGCCTCACGTGGTGCTGCGGCGCAGCAGATCGACATTGTCAATGCGAGCAAGTTGCTCGATTCAATCGAGGCGGGGCAGAGTCATTCGATGGTGGTCCATCCTGACGATATCGTGTTTGTACCAAAACGGGTCTTTTAATCTCATATTTCACCGAATAATCAACGCATGAGCTATATGAAACATAATTTTAAATCGCAGCGTAGCCAGGCTGCAGGGGGCAGTCGTGGTGGCAGTGATTCGTTGATTAGTTTGCTGGATATATTCCAAATTGTGCGCCGCCACTGGCTGTTTGGCGCGGTCTGCGGATTGATTATGGCAGTTGCAGTAGGTGCGTTTTTACTGATGCAGCCGCGGCAGTATCGCGCAGAATCATCACTCGTTATCGAGCTTGCGACCGAAAATATTATCGATGTCAAAGAAGTGCTGAATACCAATGTGCAAAATAATAGTATGTTGGCTTCAATTATGAATACGCATACCAAACGCTTACAGAGTCGGGCGTTGGCGGATACCGTCATGGGCGGATTGGAGCCTGAGATGGGGGATCGCTTTTTGGAAGGCTATGTTGGGCCGTTAGAGGAGTTGGATGCGTCTAAGGAATTACCCGATGCCGTCGGGCTGTTGCTTAAACACGGGCTCGAAGTTAAGTGGGAGGAAGACTCCCAAGCGATTCAGATTGTGATTACCCATTCGGATCCGGAGGTGGCGCAAGCGGTGGCAAATCAGTATGTCGATCAGTATATTCAGTACAAGGCGGAGGTGCGGTCCAAATCAACTGGTGAGGCAGTTTCTTTCTTAGGCCAAGAGGTCGAAGAACTGCGGCTCGATTTGGTTGAGCGAGAGATGGCACTGCAGGAATACCGCGACGAGAAGAACTTAGTGACTGCAGAGCGAGGGGAGAGTATCGTGGCGCAGAATCTGACCCAGTGGAGCCAAGCGGTGACCAATGCGCGTGTGCGGTTAGCTGGGGTCGAGAGTCGCTTAGAGCAGATTCGCCTTGCCGAGAATCAATTGGCCGCGATGATGAACATTCCGTTTGTCGGCGGCCGCGATGATGTCAAAGTGATCTATGCGCAGTTACAGGAGCTGCGGCGAGAGGCTCAGGTGATGAGCGCAATTTATTTGAAACGTCATCCACTAATGGTGCAGAATCTGGCGTCGCAGGCATCGGTAACAGAGGCGCTCAGTCAAGCGATCGAACAGGCCCGCCAGGAAGTTTCGGTGGAGTACCATACGGTGGTGGCTGAGCTGAAAGATTTAGAAACCAGTTTGGCGGAAACCAAACAGGAGGCCTTGCAGGTCGAACTCGACCTAATCGAGTATCGTATGCTGGATCGCCAAGTGGAGCGCTTACGCCTCGCCTATGATGCCCTGTCGACTCGTTATAGTGATACCACCATCGCGGAGCGCATGGATTTGAATACGGTGCGGGCGCTCGATCTGGCAATTATGCCCGCTAAGCCGGCGTGGCCTGACCACCAGAAGATAGCGCTGGTGATGTGCTGCCTAGCCGGTGTGTGTTTTGTCGCAGTCCCGCTTGGGGTTGAGTTGGTCGATGGCCGATTGAGTAGTTTCGCTGACGTTGAGTCTTACTCTAACAAGCCATTACTGGGTGATGTTCGACACTTCCCGCGCAAAAGCCTAGCGGAAATGTCGCATGCGGTTTTTCGCAAAGACATCGACTTGCTAGAGCCCTTTCGATCGATTTACAGTAGCCTGCGGATGAAGACCGACTTGAGCGCGGGGCCGCTTTCGCTGGTGGTGACCAGTTCATTGCCAGGCGAGGGCAAGTCGTTTGTTTCGTGCAATCTTGCGGCGGCTTTTGCGACGCATAACTATCGAGTCCTTTTGGTCGATTGTGATTTGCGTCGGCCATCGTTACACCAGGCATTTGGGGCCGAAAATCAGCATGGATTAACTGCTTGGTATGCTTCGTTGCAATCCGATCGCAGCACGCAGGCCTCGCACGAAACTGAGTCACTAGGGATCGTGTCGGTTCATGAGAATCTGTCGCTGCTCACTGCCGGTAAATCGAGCGACATCCCGACCGAGATCCTTGGCGATTCAAAGACTGCCGCGCTTTTTGAGCGCTTAAAACAAGACTACGATGTGGTCATCTTCGACACCGCGCCAGTCGGGCTGTTCGCAGACGCGACCTTAGTTGCTGATTATGCAGATAGCTGCATCTTTGTTGCGCGGCAATTTAAGGTTTCGAGAGCCAAGGCGCGTTACTCGATCGGCTTGATGGACAACTTAAATATTTCAGTACTCGGGGTTGTTTTCAATGGCATCAGAGATGTCACGGCCGCGGTCGGTTATGGCAACCAAGCCAGCAGTTACTACGGCTACGGTTACGAGCGAAATAGAAAAAAATATAATGAGTATTACGACCAATAAAGCCGTCAGCGCTGATGCTCGTCTGAGTGTAGCCGCTAGCGCACAGCGTGCGGCCACCTACACCTGCGGTTTGTGGAATACCGCGATCCTGTCTGCCTGCTTACCAGTACAGTGTGACTGTGTGATCAATGTCTAGTTTATGTGTACAACGCATTCCCCAGCAACGATTCGTTCGCATCCTGTCAGTGCTCTGACAACGAGGTCTTAATTTAGGGAAAGTTAGACCTTTGAGTTCAACAAAACCTTACGGTTTTAGATATTTAGATGGTTTCGCCTTGAATTCTGAGGTGAGTGACCAGTGGCGGAAGCTTGTAAGCCTGCCCAGTGTTTAAGAGTTCAGTGTGGATATGAAGGAGATCGACTTTAGTCAACGTGCCGAACGCAAAAAAGCCGTCATCTGGCATGTCGCCGGCGGCTGGTTGAGCAATCTGATACATATCATTCAGGGCTTGCTGCTGATCCCTCTTTATTTGCACTATTTGGGCGATCGATTGTATGGTTTTTGGTTAGCCACCGGTGGTGTGTTAGCCTTGATCGCAATGGTCGATATGGGCGTTGCGGTCGTCACGCTGCAGCGCTGCGCAGCAGCTTTTGGCCGCAAAGAGCTCGTCTCAGTGACCCAGTATTTCTGGCATGGTGCGGTGGTCATGGCCGCGGTACTGACGTTATTTTTGATTGCGGTGATCACGGTTGGAATAGTCATTCCAGAATGGTTGCAAATCGATCCAGCCTTTCAGCAAATTATTATCTACTGCTTTTATGCGACCTCGATTGCGTCCATGGTTCATCTGGCCAACGACTTTATGCGCAATTTTGCGTCCGCCCTACAGCGTAATCATATTCCAGTTTTCGCCCAGACCTTAGGCGACTTGGTGAGTTTGCTTGGCATCCTATTGGCGCTGGTGGTATTTGAGCTGGGCCTCTGGGCCTTGGTGGTGGGTGTGCTCTTGCGCACGCTGGTGCCATTCGTGATCAATCTGCTGCATACGCAATTGATTCTACGTTCGCTCGGTCAGCGTAATTGCTGGTCGAGCGCCATTTTCAAGGATTACATCTCGATGACACCCGCTATCCTGGCAGCCAAGGCGAGCGGCCAATTTGCGCAAAATTTACCAGCCGTGCTGATCACACGTGCGATTGGCCCCGAGGCGATGGTCGCCTTCACTGTAACGATGCGTGTGCTCGGGCTGCTACAGAACTTTATTAACCACGCGCTGGCGGCGCTCTATGGCGCGTGTAGTCATTATTTTAGTGATCCCGAAGTTAGCAACCAACGCCGGTGCCAGACCTTGGCCCAATTAGCCCGTGGCTATTTCGTCGCAGCGGGGGTGGGCGTGTCGTTGTATGCATTGTTCAATCAAGGCTTCATTGCGATCTGGATATCGGAGACGCAGTTTGTCGGGCAACTGTTTACCTGTCTCGCCGCATTGTCATCCTTTATTCAAGTTCGCAACAGTCTGTTTGTTGGCCTGGGTATTTCGGTGGGAGAAATTCGCGCGGTTGAATTGACCCAGTTTTTTGAATATTCAGTCCGTATCGGCCTGATCGTGTTGGGCATTTACGCCGTTGGTCTGCTTGGCGTGCCCTTGGCAATCATCATCTCAGGCTTACTGGCGCAGTTTCGCTACATCTATATTTTCCGCCGCAAGGGCGTTCTGATCGCGCAGGCACTGAGTCCGTTGCTGTGGCAATGGGCGCCGTTGGCGCTGTTACTCGCGCCGATCTACCTGGCGGCCAGTTTGTTTGTAGTCGATAGTTGGCCCCGTTTTCTGAGCTACACGGCCTGCGCGGCCATCCCGTTCGGCTTACTGTTGCTATTTTTCCTGCCGGGCTTCAAAGTGCAGCTCTTCAAGGCAATCGGACGGATCCCATTGCTGCCCAGGGCGGTGCAAACCACTCGCTAACAGCAGTACACCACATCCGATACGATGAAAATAGGATTTGTTAGCCCGATCGATGCTCAGGGATGTGATCGATTAATCAAATGATAATTTATCTAATCATAGTTTGCGCCTTGGTCGGATTGGGGATTTTGCTGGTTATCCCAGCGATCCAGTTATTCGAAAGTAGGCCACTACTGTCGTTATGTCCGCTGGTGCTGATTTTCGTCGCGACCAGCTTTTATAATAATGGTCAACCGATTAGCTATGATTGGACTGGAATCAACATCAACATAATCGACCTGATCGGCCCGCTGCTACTCTGCCTGACTTTTCCATTCTTTTTTGCGCGCTTGCGCGATGGTTGCGGACGGCACGATCTCCTGCTGTTGCTGCTATTGCTGTGGTCGGGTATTCTAGGATTGAATTATATCCTCGGACTCCGCGTATTCGGTTTGCAGGGCGCGACCAATGAATTCAGGGGCTACTTCTATATCATCTGCATCGCGCTATATGTGGCATCGCTCGATATTGCGAGGGTCTGGCAGAAGCTCGAAAAACTGGTTCTATTCGCGGCATTCTGCATTTCGATTGTCGCAATCATCGGGTTTGTGGAAGGCGGGTTTTCACGTGAGGATCGTCCGATCGGTTCATCCCTCGCGCTGCTGATACTGCAAGCGCTGTTGATTGCGATCTTCATGCATCAGCGTGGACAGTTGCGTCTCTGGCTGATTCCGCTGGTGGTAGCGCTGTTGCCACTGGTGATACTCCTTCAGCATCGCAGCGTCTGGATCGTGGCGATCATTGCATTGGCTCTGGTGTTGTGGCTTTTGCCCTCCCTACGGACTGCGCTGATCCAGTGGGGAGTGATCGGTACGGTAGTCTGTGGCGGATTGTGCACGCTGGTGTTCGGTGCCACGCTACTGGAAGCGTTGACTGAATCTTATGCCGACGCCGCCGCGAGCGCTCTCGACCCCAGCGGTGCCGATGGGAACGGCACGACGTTTTCGTGGCGCGTCCAGGGCTGGACTGCCTTATTGACCGGCGAGCAGATGGATTCGGCGCGCGAGCGGTTAATCGGTAATCCATTTGGTACTGGATATGATCGTATCATGCTCACGGGTGATGGTGTAAAGCAACTGCGCAGCGAGTCGCCGCACAATTTCTACGTGCAAACGCTGTTGCGGGGTGGGGCGCTCGGCTTATTAGCGTTTGTCGCGCTACATGGCATGCTGCTGCGCAGCCTGTTGCGGTGCGCTAAACGGGATGTGGCGGCGCGTCCATTTTTACTGTGTATGGCAGTGCTAGTCACTTCGCAGCTGGTCTATTATATGGTGTATGGCTCCGATTATATACAAGCTATTTTTCTCGGCTCGGCGATCGGCTGGTTGCGGCATTCCGAAACAGAGTACGCCAACAGATGAGCCCACCAGTCAAAATCTGTGCGGTACTCACCGCGTTCAATCGTCGCGAGCAAACTGTTGACGCCTTGCGGTCTTTTTTTAGTCAGGGGCAGGGGCTGGATTTAACTGCGGTCCTGATGGATGACGGCAGCACAGATGGAACCACCGCAGCGGTGCAAACGCAGTTTGGGGAAGTGACGGTATTGAGCGGCGACGGGTCATTATACTGGAATCGAGGGATGGCAGCCGCCTATCAAACCGCGCGTTCGTTGGGGGCGGATTATTACCTGTGGCTCAACGATGATACGCTCCTTGAGCGAGACTCATTAAGCCGGCTAGTGCAGGAGGCTGGTACGGTACAGGAACCGAGGGGCAGCATTCTTGTCGGTTCGACCCGCGACCCAGTGACTGGGGAATTAACCTACGGTGGACTGCGCTCCGCCTCCGCATGGCACCCGGGCAAATTCAGACTTTTACAGCCAGGATCAGCGTTGCAGCAGTGCCATGCGATGAATGGCAATATCGTGCTGATTTCTGCGGCGGCTGCCGACTCTGTCGGTGAGATGGATGAGTTCTTTACTCATGCGATGGGGGATTATGATTATGCCCTGCGGGCTGTTAAAGTGGGGGTAGCTGTTGCGGTCGCGAGCGGCTGGCATGGCCTCTGTGCTCGAAATCCAGCAGACACATCATGGTTTGATCAAGCTTCGTTCTTGGCTCGATGGCGTGCGGTGAATTCACCGAAAGGCTTACCGATGCAGGATTGGGCGTATTTTCTACAGCGACATGGGGGTCTGACATGGCCGCTGGCTTGGTTAGTAACTTATCGACGAATGCTTACCATATTATGAATCTATTAATTGCATATCAAGGCCAAGAAGCAGAGGATCACCCAGGGAAATTTGCAGGCTTCGAGCACGCAGTTCAGCAAGGCACGCTGCAACGGCATTCGTCGATGTTTTGGAAACGTAATCGCACCGCGAACCAGTGGGCACGTTTTTGGGACGAGTTAATCGAACGGGTTGGGGCTGAGCGTATTGACTGGGTACTACTGCATCATTTTCATGATTGTAAAATAATGTTGGGCGATGCGCTCGTGCGTCTTAGAAAGATCCATCCGCAAGTTCGAATTGCAACCAGCTTGGGGGATCCTTTTTGTCGGTTTGTACATCGGGTACCGCATTCGTTTGTACAAGCTGCATGCATGTCGGATATCGTTTTTCTCACCGGTTTCGGTTATCTGGCTGATCAGCTTACTCGCGCAGGAGTGCGTAACATGCTGTTGATGCCGCTTGGTTATTGTGACGTTCGGTTCGGTAAGACGAGACCGATACAGTTGACCGCACAGCGCGAAGGAATTGTCTTTGTCGGTAACCGCAGGCTTGGGCGTAATCCCACACATGAGCTCTTTTGGAACGGACTGAAGCGTATTCGCCTAGTGGAACTATTGGATCGACGCTACGGCAAGCAGTTCCACCTCTACGGCGATGGCTGGGGGAAGCTGCCTTCGGCCCGCGGTGCACTGCCGTTTGAGCAGCAGGGGGAAATCTATGCTGGAGCAGAGGTGGTCTTTGGTGGCTTCCCTGGTGTGACCTATGAATATTATACTTCCAATCGTCACTTTATTGCCATGTCGGAAGGCGCTGTCATGGTCGATTTTCAGGTCTATGGTGTGGAACGCCTGCTGCAGCCGGGTGCGCATTGGTTACTTTTTCGGACAGAAAAAGATCTTATGGGGCAAATTGATACTATCCTGGACGGTGGCGCGGCGGAGGCCAGTGAGATGGCTTTGCGCGGACAGCAACGTGTGCGCCAGCATTTTTCTAAAAAAGTCTTGGCCGAAACGATGATCCAAATCTGGCGCAATTTCGATTTCGAGCGTGCTAGCAATGGTATTGCAGGAATCCCACAATTGCCCTTCGTGCTGCCTGAGTTTGCAGGGGCGCAGTATGCCCACCGATTTGTCAGGAACTGGCTCGGATAGGGCGATTTGCGCATGTGCGACGGTCTGCCGATCTGACAGCAGGAATTATATGAAACATTGGTTTGCTGGTTTTTCAATAGATCGCAGGAGTAACTCTTAAAACGGTGTGAAGCGCCATCTGGTAGGGTTAGTCTAGTATGTGTTAACTTACAGAAGCGTTAACTAATTTCATAGAATAAATTAAAATAAATATAAAAATCGGTATTTTAGCTTTGTAAACGGGCTGGTAAAAAACAAATTATACATAATTATAAAACAGTTTGCTAATAATTAAAAAGGCGTTTGAATGTAGTAGAATATGAAGAATTATAACCCTTATTGATTTAGCTATTATGCATGTGTTAACCGAAAAAAAACCTATTGCCTTCGCCGAAAAAATTTCGCCAGCAGCGTGTTGCCGCTTTTGCAGTGCACCGCTCACGCGGACTTTTGTCGATTTGGGCATGTCGCCATTGTGCGAGAGTTTTGTATCCCCAGCTAACCAGAATGCGGCCGAGCTATTTTACCCGCTGCATGTATACCTTTGTAATCAGTGTAAGCTTGTTCAACTAGAAGAATATGTAAGTCCGTCTGACATATTTACTGAATATGCGTATTTTTCTTCTTTTTCTGATTCAGCCGTAAGACATGCAAAAAAATATGTTGAAATGATAATTCCGAGTGTGGCGCTCAACCAAGACAGTTTTGTGGTCGAAATTGCGAGTAATGACGGCTATTTGTTGCAGCACTTTCTGCCACATGGAATTCCGGTGACAGGTATCGAGCCAGCGCAAAACGTCGCCGCAGTAGCTCGTAAAAAAGGCATCCCCGCAGTCTGCGAGTTTCTTGCTCCAGTTGTGGCGCAGCGCTTTCGGGCTAAATACGGGCCAGCGAATCTCGTTATCGGCAACAATGTGTTGGCGCATGTTCCCGATATTAACGGTTTCGTCGAGGGGTTACGTTTACTCCTCGCAGACGACGGCGTCCTGACCATGGAATTTCCACATTTGCTGCGATTAATCGAAGGGAATCAATTCGATACCATCTACCACGAACATTTCTCGTATTTATCATTGCTTGCTGTGGAGACAATATTTTCAGCCCACGGGCTGACTGTTTTTGATGTGGAAGAACTTGAAATACATGGAGGCTCACTTCGTGTGTATGCGAGCCCCACATCTAGCCAGCCAGAGGCTCGACCCAATTTAAGCAAGATTAGGAAAGATGAAGCAGTGGCCGGATTTTACAATGAGGCTGCATATCTGGATTTCTCTATACGTGTGCTGGAAACCAAAAATAATATCCTCAAGACGCTGATCGAGTTAAAAAGTCAGGGAAAAAGTATTGTTGGCTATGGGGCCCCAGGGAAAGGTAATACACTGCTTAACTATTGCGGCATCCGGACTGACTTTCTCGATTATACGGTCGATCGTAATGACTATAAACACGGGCAGTTTTGCCCTGGCAGCCGTATCCCGATTTTTCCAATCGAAAAAATCCGCGAGACCAAACCTGACTATGTCTTTATTCTGCCGTGGAATTTGACTCGAGAGATTACCCAGCAATGCGAGTACATCCGTGAATGGGGCGGAAAATTTATCATCCCAATTCCGGAGGTGAAAATCATTTAACTATGAAAGTTGTATTATTTTGTGGCGGAATGGGCATGCGCATTCGCGAGGCCTCAGAGGCACTCCCCAAACCATTAGTCCATATCGGCGATCGGCCGATACTATTGCATCTAATGAAATATTATGCGCACTTTGGCCATAAAGAATTCATTTTATGCCTAGGTTACAAGGGTGAAGCGATTAAGAATTATTTTTTAAATTATAATGAAACCTTGGCCAACGATTTCACCTTAGCCAGTGGACAAAACCAAGTTACTTTGCTCAGCAATGAAATGAAGGATTGGACGATTAGTTTTGTTAACACCGGGCTAAATACCACTATTGGAATGCGTCTTAAAGCGGTTGAGAAATACTTAAAAGACGACGAATACTTCCTGGCCAACTACGCAGATGGTTTAGCCGATATTCCCTTAGATGAGTTAATCAACGACCACTACGAGCAGAATAAGATAGCGAGTTTTGTGGCCGTTCAGCCGAAGCAAACATTTCATATGGTGGACAGCGAGGAGGACGGTTCAGTCCTTGGCATTAAAGAAATGAGTAGCTCCAGTATCTGGGTGAATGGCGGCTTCTTTGTGTTCAAGCGTGAGGTTTTTAATTACATTAAACACGGCGACGAGTTAGTTAATCAGCCCTTTCAGCGCCTAATTGCAGAAAAACAATTACTGACACACCGCTATGAGGGCTATTGGGCCTGCATGGACACTTTTAAGGAAAAACAAGAGCTCGACGAACTTTATGCCAGTGGCGCAATGCCTTGGGCTATCCAACGCGAAAGATCAACCCTATGCTTAGTTTAATTCCATGCCGTAACCCCAGTCAAATTCTGCTGCTGGGAGCCCATTCTGATGATATTGAGATCGGTTGTGGTGCAACTATCTTCAAACTGGTGGCGCAATACCCGAAATGCGAATTTGTCTGGGTGGTTTTTTGTTCCAATCCAGCGCGCGCCGACGAAGCGCGCGCCAGCGCGGCGGCTTTTCTTGAAGGAGCCAGTCGCGTGGATATCCGGATTCTGTCCTTTCGCGATGGATTTTTACCTTGGTCAGGAATCGAGGTGAAAGAAGTGTTTGAAACACTGAAGAAAGAGACTTCTCCAGACCTAATATTTACCCATACCAAAGGCGACCAGCATCAAGACCATAGAACGCTCAGTGAACTCACTTGGAACACTTGGCGCGATCATTGCATCCTGGAGTATGAGATCCCGAAGTACGACGGAGACCTAGGTCAGCCTAACTGCTATATTTCAGTCAATCACTCTCAGACTAATGCGAAGATTAGTAATTTGATGCAGCATTTTAGTAGTCAAAATAAAAAACACTGGTTTAGCCCCGAGACCTTTCGAGCCTTACTGTGCCTTCGCGGCATTGAGTGCGGAGTCGAGCTGGCAGAGGCTTTTTATTTTCGCAAGCAGCTCCTTTTTGATGAGGCGGTTAAAATCTGAGAGACATCGGTAACAGTGTCTCTGCTGGCGTATTCTCCTTAATTGGAACTGATGCCATGCAAGGTGCTATCATCCGAACAGTTATTAAAGTACTTAGGCCCAGTTACATTACTTGTAGTGCGATTTATTATAGAGCGATCACAAGCGTTAGGCAGGGTTCATATTAAAAAAAGAGAGATACAATGAAGATAATTATACTAGGAAACCTCGGTTATATTGGTCCGGCAGTGACTCAACAGTTTCGGTTGAGCTTTCCTGACTCAGAGTTGATCGGTTTTGATATTGGCTATTTTGCCCATTGCTTGAGTCACCCAACATACCTTCCAGAGGCACAACTCGATCGACAGGTCTTTGGCGACATTCGGCAGTTCCCAGAGGCCTTACTGAAGAATGTCGATGCGGTGGTCGATCTGGCGGCGATCTCTAACGATCCGATGGGCAATGAATTCGAAGAAGTCACCATGGAAGTGAACTATCGCGCTGCAGTGCGAGTGGCAAAGATGTGTAAGCGTAATAGGGTCAAGAATTTCGTCTTTGCTTCAAGTTGTAGTGTCTATGGAGCAGCCAGCCAATACCCGAAAAAAGAAGACGACGAGCTGAACCCGTTGACGGCTTATGCGCGGTCAAAAATAGCCGCTGAAAAAGAGCTAGAGTTGTTGGCAGACGATAACTTCACGGTGACCTGTCCACGCTTTGCGACCGCGTGTGGCTTCTCCAGCCGCCTGCGGCTCGATCTAGCCTTGAACGATTTTGTTGCAGGTGCATGTGTCGACCAGCATATCGAAATTCTTAGCGATGGCACTCCCTGGCGGCCGATGATCAATACCCTCGACATGGCACGTGCCTTCGAATGGGGCGTGTTGCGTGAACAGCAGCAAGGCGGCTGTTTCCTCGCAGTCAATACTGGCTCAAATGACTGGAACAATCAGATTAAGCCTTTGGCCGAGGCTGTGGCCGCAGAAATTCCGGGCACTCGAGTCAGTGTAAATCAGCATGCTGCTCCCGATCTGCGTTCGTATCGGGTGAATTTTGACCTCTATCAGAAGCTGGCCCCGGAGCATCAGCCGCGCTGTGATTTGCACAGTACGATCTGCGAGTTGAGGGATGGACTTGAAGCGATGCATTTTAACGATCGCAACTTTCGTGAATCACAGTTCATTCGTCTGCGAACTTTGAGCCGCTTGCGTGAACAGCGATTACTCAATGATCAACTGCAGTGGGATTGGTCGCTGGGCAAATATGCTAAGTCGCTGTCGGCGGTTTCATGTATGTATTAGAGTGGCAGATTAAATGATGCAACACACGACCTGCCCCTGTTGCCAAAGCGCAGACCTCGACGGGTTTTTTACGATTTGCAACGCGCCCGTGCAGAGTATCATAGCGATTAAAAGCAACGCAGCGGCGATGCAGGTGCCACGGCATAATATAGTATTAACCTTCTGCAATCACTGTGGCTTTATTTTCAATAGCGAGTTCGACACTGAGTGGGACTACTTCACTCAAGGCTATGAGGATCAACAGGGTTTCTCGCCAACGTTTGTGCGATTCATCACTGCTACCACGCAGCGCTTTATTGATAAATATGCGCTGCGTAATCAGACGGTGATCGAAATCGGCTGTGGCAAGGGCGACTTTATCCGTTTGATTTGCGCGCTGGGCGATAATCAAGGAATTGGAATTGATCCCGCTTGGGTGCCTGGTCGCGGTGAGCCCAACCCAAACGTTCGCTTTATTCCTGAGTTCTATAATCAGTCGCATGCTGATCTTTATGCCGACTGTATAACCTGCCGTCATACGCTCGAACATATTTTCGAGACGAATGACTTTATTGAAATGATTCGGGAGTCGTGCCACAATGAGACTCCCATTTTGTTTTTTGAAGTGCCCAGTATTGTCCGTATTTTAAAGGATCAAGCCTTCTGGGATATTTTTGGCGAACATTGTAGTTACTTCAGTCCTGGTTCTTTGGCGCAGTTGTTTCGGCGTAACAAATTTGAAGTGCTGGATTTGTCTCTTGAATATGACGATCAATATTTGTTCATCGAAGCACGGCCAGTCGATGCTGTTTCGAATACAGTGCATCCTCTCGAAGAATCAGTTGCAGACTTGAAAGCATTGACCCGATTGTTTGCGCAAAAAATCAATAAGCATCTCGAACAATGGCGGGTACGACTCGTGCGATTGAAGGAAGAGAACAAGAAAGTCGTGGTGTGGGGAGGCGGGTCGAAGGCGGTCGGCTTTCTTACGCAGTTCGATGAAATCGGCGTGATTGAGCATGTGGTGGATATTAATCCGCATTTACTGGGCAATTTTATTCCAGCAATTAGCAAGCAATATGTCGGACCAGATTTCCTCGAAAGTTACCGCCCGGACGTAGTCATTCTGATGAATTCGGTATACATCAATGAAGTTCGAGCGGACCTAGCTGGCAGGGGATTACACCCTGAGCTGATTGGCCTATAACACAGATAAAATAGCAATGAAAACGGTAGATTATTTAATCATTGGCGGGGGAATCATTGGCATCACTATGGCCTTGGCGTTGAAGCGCCGACATCCAGCGAGCTCGGTGTGTGTGATCGATAAGGAAGCGCGACTCGGCATGCATGGCAGTGGCCGCAATAGCGGGGTGATTCATTCTGGGTTTTATTACTCAGCGAATAGTTTAAAGGCACGCTTTACCCGAGATGGTAATCGCGCCCTGAAGGAGTTCATACGTGAGCGAAAGCTGCTACTCAATGAATGTGGAAAGCTGGTGATCGCCAAGGACGAGTCAGAACTGCCAGTGCTGGATGAGTTGTTACAGCGCGGATCGGTGAATGGCGTGGAACTGTACAAAATTAGCGCCGAAGAAGCGCGCGAGATCGAACCGCGGGTCAAGACCTACCGGAATGCGCTGTGGAGTCCTAGCACTGCGACCGCAGATCCAGTCATTGTGCTAGAGGCATTTCGCCAGGAGGCAGAGGATCGTGGGATTGAATTGCTGATGGGCGAGGCGTTTGAGCAGTGTGATGGTAATCGGGTTTGGAGTACTAGCGAAGTGTTTGACGCTGGCTATGTGGTGAATGCCGCTGGCCTCTATGCCGATCGAATCGCGCATGCTTTTGGTTTCGGAAAACAATATATGATTTTCCCGTTTAAAGGCCTCTATTTAAAATCAACGGAGCCCGCTGGCAGCTTCAGGACCAACATTTATCCCGTTCCCGATTTACGTAATCCATTCCTCGGCGTTCACGTTACGGTTACAGTGGATGGACATCACAAGATCGGCCCTACCGCGATCCCAGCATTTTGGCGGGAGCAATACAAAGGATTTGGAAATTTTGCCTGGCATGAGCTGTTCCAAATTATGATTCAAGGTTCGCAGTTGATGGTGCATTCGGACTTCGATTTTCGGCGTTTGGCATATGAGGAACTACGTAAATATCAACGCAGTCATTTGGTGGCTCTGTCGCAACCGTTGGCGACTGGGCTGAAGCCTGAAACCTTTACGCAGTGGGGCCCCTCCGGAATCAGGGCTCAGTTATTAAACTTAAAAACAAAGAGCTTAGAGATGGATTTTGTGTATGAGGGCGATGGCCGATCCTTTCATATTTTAAATTCTGTTTCGCCCGGTTGGACTTGTTCGATCCCATTTAGCGACTATTTGGTCGATCAAATGGAGGCGGCCCCAAGGGCATGAGCTACTCACAACACTCACTGAAGCTCCGTACTGGGGTCGATTTTTCGACTGTAGTATTAGGCGAAATTTTAAATAAATAATCGTTATCTAACCAAATTATATGATGAATCGTGAAGAAAAAAAACCACTGCTGAGTATTTGTGTTCCAACTAGGAATCGTGTGGATCTATTGTTGCGGACCTTACGGTCAGTTCAGACGAGCTCGAGCGATGTCGAAATTGTGGTGACTGACAATTCCGAGGGGGATGAGACGCAGCATGCAGTTGAAGCACTGTTTGATGGCTATCCAGGAAGCTGGCGTTACCATAAAAATAATTTTCCACACGATATGCCTAGATTGGAAAAGATGGTGGGGAACTTTAACATGGGGGTGCATCTCGCCAGAGGGAAATACATCTTCATTCTCCACGATGATGACTATTTATTGAAAGATTCATTGGATATTCTGCTAGGCAGTCTGCGCACCATGGACGAGGCCCATAAGATTGTCGTGTTTGGGACTCTATTGGTTGACCTTAAGGGCAATGTCTTGCGAGTGGACCACTTTGCCGCTCAAGGCTATTATAGCCCAGCAGAATCACTCGATAAGTTGCTGAAGAATTCTGCTTCGGTTCACTCGCCGGGATTTATTTTTAGCAAAGAAGTCTATGATACGGTTGGCCTCTGGGATGTTGAGGGTTGCCCGCCAGTCGATTATAATATGTGGGTGCGTTCTTTTAGTGAGTTTGGAGTCTATGTGCTGCCTGATGTGCTGTCCGCATTTACGATTCATCCTGGATCCGTGACTATGACGATGTTCAACATTGAGAGTGTGCGTGCGTTGATAGATGACTTTGAGATTGTGAGGAAAAAGAATTTGCTCAAGCCGAGTCGACTGGAACAACTCAAGTCGCAATTTATCCATCAATTCCTCTTAGCAGGGGTGTGGAAATTTATCAAAAAAAGAAAATACGCTGAGGCGCGTCAGGTGATGGATTTATCTAAGCTGCCCGAGATGCAGCAGCTCCAGATCTCGCCGAAATGGTTTCCAGTCAAAGTGACGTTCTCACTATATCTTTGGTTCTCTCAGCTGTTCCCCTCCGCCACCAGCTCACGTTGAAGTCTTTGAAGGTCAGTAATAGGGCTATGCCGCGGCCAAGCAACAATAGCGTACACTTTCGAATTAATTGCTTCCGAATGCTCGTCGGCTTTCGGATCCGTAAATATTTAGGCCATCCAACTTTTTTATATGAATAGACCCGTATTGCTGATCCATTTCAATCGTCCGTCCGCGACGCGCAGGCAATTGCAGGCATTGAAGGAAGTTGCGCCCGAGCGGGTGTGGATCCTGTGCGATGGGCCACGAGAGAATAAGCCCTCTGACATTGAAGCAGTAAGTGAGGTGCGCGAATTGCTCGATCATCTCCCTTGGCAATGCGAAGTGAAAAAATTGTATCGCAAAGAAAATTTAGGCTGTTTTAAAAATATTTCCGCAGGGATTAGCTGGTTTCTGAATGACTGTGGTGCGGGAATCATCCTAGAAGATGATATTATACCCGATCCGTCCTTCTTCCATTTTTGTGATGAGTTGCTGAATCGATATGCCGATGCGCCTCGAGTCTATGCTGTGTCGGGCCAGCATAGCTCACCTGTTCCGATGCAAATCGATGCAGACTATGGGTTTTGTAATTACTTTGACTGCTGGGGGTGGGCGACCTGGAAGCGTGCCTGGGATCAGTTTGACCCAGATATGACGGCTTGGCGCGATCGGGCAGAGTGGCGAGTCGTCAGCCGCCGCGTGCTGCATAACCTACGTGCGCGTCTGTATTGGAATATGATGTTTCGAATGGTTGACGTCGGTCGCCGAGATTCATGGGCCTATCGTTATTTACTGACGATTTGGAGAGAGCAGGGCTGCACGGTGGTGCCGAAGATGAATCTAGTGAGAAATGTAGGGTTCGATGACGAAGCAAGTCATACCGGGCATTTGTTAGGACGTGAAGCAAAGACGCATGCGCAAACGTTTCCATTATCACATCCGACTGAAATCGTGCCTGATCCGCTGATCGACCAGTGGTATGAGGATGAATTATGTAGTAAGTCACCTAAGGCGCGACTACGCTGGCTGTATCATAAGTTTAAGCGCAGGTACGATCGATTGGTAAATCGTTGCGTTTCATGAACTGTCTACATCGCTATGTCTAAGCTGGAATCGAGTCTGCCAGCCAGTGGCTCTGGGGTGGATCTGCAACAGCGGTATGTGCTGGGGCAGCGTCTAGATGCGACCGACTATGCAGATGCGACTGCGCGTGTCGTCGACTGGGCGAATCGCGGAGAATCCAGATACGTTTGTTTGTCGAATGTGCATATGGTCATGCAAGGCTGGGATGACCCAAATTTTAGGCAGATCATCAATGCAGCTGATTTGATTACTACCGATGGCGTGCCACTGGTTTGGTGCCTACGGGCGCTCGGCTTGCCCTCGGCAGTCCGCGTGTATGGGCCGGACCTGACTTTGCATGTGTGTGCCGCTGCCGCGCATCAGCAGTTAGCAATCGGCCTCTACGGCGGCACGGCGCAAAGTCTTAAAGAGTTTGCCGCATTGTTACAGTCGCGCTTCCCGGCGATTGAAATTGCCTGTTCGATCGCACCGCCGTTTCGGCCACTGACGGAAGCGGAGGATGCGACTTATACCAAGCAGTTGGCGGAGTCTGGCGCGCGGATCCTGTTCGTGGGCATCGGTTGCCCGAAGCAAGAGATTTGGATGTCGGAACATCGGGGGCGCTTGAATATGCCGATGCTCGGTGTGGGCGCGGCCTTTGACTTTCATGCGGGGCGCGTCAAGCAGGCGCCAGCATGGCTGCAAGCGATTGGGCTGGAATGGCTGTTCCGCTTGCTGATGGAGCCGCGGCGCCTGTGGCGGCGCTACGCATGGCATAACCCACGCTTCGTGCTGTTTTTTATTCTACAGTTCACACATTTAAAATTAAGGCGCTACCAGTAATGCTCTCTGAATCTATTAAATTTAGTCCATTTTTAACTCCTAATTGTCCTCTGCATGTCGGAATTGCTGCGCCGATCTATCTGCCATTACTGAGCGATTATTTGGACAATGCCGATGCCATTGAAGTCGATGGCATGGGTGGGTTTAGTGTGACCTATCTGGTCAGAGCATTACTTTCGCTTGGGGTTGAAGTTAGTATTTATACCTTGGATCCCAGGCAAACAAAGCCTCTTCTAATTGAAGGTAGCCAGTTGAAGGTCTATTGTGGTCACTTTCGAACGTACGGTCGGATGAAGGACTTGATGCGTCTTGAGCGCAAGCAGCTCGAAGATTTTATGGCTGTAGATGATCCTGATTTCATCCATGCGCATTGGACTTATGAGTATGCGTGGGCTGCAATTGCTAGTGGTAAGCCACATTTAATAACCGTCAGGGACTGGTCGCCTGCTATATTATCTTATCATAAGGATCTCTACCGCCTCGGGCGTTTCCTGATGGATCGAGTGGTCATGCGGAAGGGGGGTAACTTTTCGGTCAATTCGCCTTATCTTTACGATAAAGTCAGGCGGGTCACCAAGCAGAAAGTTTTGCTTACACCCAATGCGATTCCAGCGGAATGGTTTTTGGAATACGACAAAAAACGCTCTTCTTCGTTTGAGATTGTTTCGATTAACAATGGCTTCCGAGGGCGTAAAAATGTGGCGCGTCTGATTGAGGCATTTGCTCTGGTACGCAAAGAATTTAGCGCTGCGAGACTTAGCTTAATCGGCGATGCATACCAACCTGGCGGAGAAGCTTACCTCTGGGCGCAAGAGAGAGATCTGTTGCAGAATATATCGTTTAAAGGATTGTTATCTAACTCCGAAATTATGGACATACTCGATGTGTCCGATTTACTGGCTCACCCTGCACTGGAGGAGTCGTTTGGCATGACGCTGGTTGAAGCGATGGCAAGAAAGGTTCCAGTCCTTGGCGGGCAGTCGAGTGGGGCGGTTCCTTGGGTGCTGGATGGAGGTCAGGCTGGGAAACTCGTGGACGTGACAGATCCTAGCGCAATCGCGGCAGGCATCTTGGAGATCGGGCGCAATGAAGCGGTTTGGGCGAAGTATTCTTCGAGTGGCTATCAACATGCGAAGAATGTCTTCCATGCCAGTACTGTGGCGAAGCAAGTCATTCAACTATACCATCATATTATCCAGAATCGATGAAAGTACTCTATATAATGGAAGAGCTGCAATCGTTTGGGGTAATTGGGGTGTTAAAGTTTGCAGCTCCGGTATGGATGGCGCACAGTGTGCAACTAGGCATTCCTAGCTGTGGCAAAATTAAACAAGAAATTATACCGAAAGCAGTCCTTGCTGGGCTACAAAGCACACATGCAACTCGAAGAGAGATATTGCCTGAGGGGCAAGAAATTAGCGGCTGCAGTATTGCGATCAAACAACGAATAAAAGCTAAGCACTAATCAATTACTATGCATCGGTGATAGTATTCTGCTCCCGAGCCTAGAAAATGCCCCAGAGTAACATCTTTAGAGAATCACCTGCCTGCCAGATTCCGCGCCTCTCAACTATACAGCATAAATACTATGAAAGTACTCTTTAGTGATACCACGTATTCGTACCTTTCTCCTGGTGGCAAGCAAGTACATGCGAAGCAACTTTATCAGCATTTATCGCAGCTGGGTGTCGATGTGAAATATGAATGCTGGCATGATCCGCAACAATCTGGAGACATTGTTCATTGTTTTGGTTTTAATGACCCCCAAAAAATACGACTTCTAAAAAACCGCGGATATAAGCTCGTTTATACGCATATCGTCGATGTGCTTACGAATAAGTCGAGGATGATGCAATTTTGCAGCAGAATTAAATATGCGATCATAAGGGCAGTCTACAGATTTACTTCTTATGGGAAACTTGAATTAATGTTCCCATGGCTGCTCCTTTCTGAATTTGATAGGATTGTATATATGCATGAAAAAGACAGAGACACAGCTCTGTACTTGTATGATGTTGAGCCGAGTAAAACATCGATAATTCCACATGCCGTTGATGACCTTTATAAATACAGTGGCAAGGCAGAGAGCCCGACTGATTCACCAAAGTATCTGGTATCGCTCGGTTCCGTTACTCAAAGAAAAAACTCACTTTTCACGGCTCAACTATGTGCCGAAAATAATATACCGATTAAGTTTATAGGACCAGCTGCAGATGCAAAATCGGCATATTTCAAGGAGTTCATTTCGTTAACCCAGCATTCTTGTGTTGAATACCTAGGCTTTCAATCGGAAGAGGCAAAAATCGAGGTGATGAAAAATGCATCTGGATTTGTTTTATTAAGTCGTGGTGAAAGTGGCTGTATTTCAGTTTATGAAGCGGCTATCACCGGCTTGCCTTTACTGCTCTCTGATTTGCCCTGGGCTAAAGGATACGAAAATCCGGTTAATATTCAATTTTGTTCGGTTAATGACCGGAAATTAGCCGCAGCGAGTCTAAGCGAATTTTATAATCAATCGGTCCGTCAAGAGGCTCCTAGTTTTACCGTGCATACGTGGCTTGAAATTGCGGAAAAATATAAGACAATTTACACAACGTTGATCGACTAACTGAAATAGTGGAAAAACGCATGATTGCTTACTGTATCAAGAGAGTGGGCGTAGTCGCATTATACCTGTATGGCTAATTTTATTCTGATTTCCGTTTAACTGTTGAAGGCCCTCAGCAGTAGTCCGCTTGTTCGTTGTGGTCTCATGCCTTAGTCAGCGATTAGGACACTGCAGATCTGGCTGGTAGTGTCACCTCGAATTAAGTGTTGTGCTGCGCAACGTCAAAAAAGTTTATTGAAGGTGCGCGCTGGCTTATCTAGCGGTTTATTGACGGAGTGTAATGATTTGGGCTCAGTTCTGCAGAAAGCGAAGTGTCGCCTAATTAAGCACTTCATTTTTTTACGTGGTTTCCTAGAATGAAGTGAATTAATCAACTGGTGCTGGGGGGTAATTCCTATGCTGAGTAAATGCGTTGTTAACTGTTGATTAACAGCGTGTAAAAGGATGTGGAAGGGCGTATTGGCTCTTTACGAAAGCTGCTTTCAAGCCGCATAAGTGGCTCATGAATTTAATAAATAAAGTAATCGTATGCGTCTTCTCCGTCACTTTGTTGTCAAGCACGCTACTCGGGGGCGGCCTTTTATGGAGTGACAACGATCTGGCCGTCTGGCGCGACCGCGCGGTCAATGGCCCGTATAAATCAGCAGGCGATTCGTTTGACCCCTTGATTCCCGGTGAGTGGGATCGCATTGTACAGAACAAAAATACTTTTGTATCAAATCCACAGGCCGACCGTAAATCTACTTACTGGACAGGGACCCCCCCGGCCTACACTTTCATTGACAATCACATCGATATGGCAGATGCGGCATTTTACGCTCTGGTCAAAGATGACACTAATCTGGCGATTTCCGTCAAGAACGAGTTGATGTGGCACGCAAACGAGGCTGGTTTACAAATATCCCCTACATATCGCCACGTAACAGATGATGGAACTTGGTCACGTGCTGAATGGATAGGCAGGCTGATAGGTTGCGCAGACTTCGTGAAGGATCAATTCAGCGAAGGAGAACGCGCTACCTTCGACGCATGGATTTCTGACTGGGCGTACTCCTACGAGTATTCAATAAACATTGAGCTGAACTGCTTTGCGAATCGTTACAGTCGTGACTACCTAACAGGTCTGTCGACCGTGGCAGTTACTGAGTGGGCCAATAAGGGAAAAGCTTATCGTGATTCTAGTAATACAGATCACTGGCCAGTGGCAGCGATAGCTAGGTATTACAATAACAGGCGAGCAAGTTGCATGCACATGGTAGGTCATGCTGGCGTTTGGTTAAATGACTCCGTATTGAAGGACCGCGGAATGCTATTCTTTGAAGAGTGGATTCAATTCAGCGTCTATCCTGACGGCGCTGTAGGCGAGTTTTACCGTGGGGATTCAAGCAACCCCGACAGGGGGATTAATTATCTGGCTAGTGTTTTGAAGGCGGCAGTTTCTGTTGCCGAGGCACTGCGACTTTCGGGCGATAGTTCACTCTACGATTTCTCGTCTAGTTATGGTATATTCGGCAGTAACTGCACCACAGAACCACCGAAAACGCTCAAACTGGTAGTCGAGACCTACATCAAGCTTATCTCTGGCGACCTAGCATGGTATCTTGACGGAACAACCGCAAGTGAATCAACGAGGATTAACGGCGTAAACGGCAGTACACAGTGGGTTAACGAAATCTTTTTTGCCCCGTTGGGCAACCGCTACTGGAAAGACGACTACATCAAGCAGGGCTACATGCGTACTCTACCAGGATCAATCGCCTACTCCAGCCCCATCGGAACGGCTGGACCAATACATGTATGGGGAGGGAATGAAGCCAGCTTTCCTAGCTGTTTGTTTCTGTTTGCCGAGATGGAGGACGTCGAAACTGGTACGGTCACACCGCCAGTCACACCACCTACTGGTCCTGTTTATCCGCAAGGCTACCGTGAAGCGACGGTTGGCGGGCAACTTGTATTTGGTTTGGATCCAGCTTGGGGTGCTGGGCGTGAATTCGAGGCGGTGTTCGATGGGGATCCTTCGACCTTCTATGATTACAAAAATGGAGATGAAACCTTTGTCGGGATAGATCTTGGCGAGTCAACCTTAGTGCAGGCACTTCACTATCACCCACGTATGGGCCTGGAAAATCGCATGGTCGGTGGCCGCTTTGAGGGTTCCAACGAGAGTAGCGTGAGCGGCTATGAGACGATTCATGTGATTGCGACCGAGCCGTCTAGCACTGCGCAAAGTGTAGACGTGAGTTCCGGGATGGCATACCGCTATTACCGCTATTTATCGCCAGCCAATGGATTTGGTAACATTGCGGAGTTCTCACTTGAACTTCAAGTCGTTGTTGCGGATAGCGACAACCTGCCGGACGCATGGGAGGTTCAATACTTTGGCGGCATCAACGCAGTCAACGGCGGCGAAACCGAAGACTTCGATGGCGACGGCAGCAGTAATTACGACGAGTGGCTGGCTGGGACCGATCCGTCCGATGCGACTGATCTGTTAGAGCTTAAGCCAGTGGTCGGGGTGTCATGGAAGAGCGTGCGCGACCGTGCCTATGAGATTGATTACAGTGATAATAATTGGAAAACATTCGTCACCAGCGAAACCTTGCTAGGGGGGGGTGGACCGATGGTCTGGATCGATCCAAGCGATGGAAATCTTATTCACAAACGGCAATATCGTATCCAAGTAGTGACACAGTAACCGCAGACTACTTAAATAATGAGATATAAAATTACAGTTCTTTGCCTGATGACACTCAGCTCAACTTTTTGCACTCAGACTAGTGCGCGTGTCGAGTTGGGTCGAGTCGGTAGTCATCAAGTGCGGATCGCTGATCCCAGCACTCGCGCGCAATTGGTCAGTGTCCCGTTCCTCAAGTCCGCGATTTCTCGGGGCCGTTTGGACGGCGTTGCGACATCTAATTTTCAAGATACGCAAGGAGCGTTTGCCGCAATCGATACTCAGGGTACTTATATTCTACGGATCACCGAAGGCAGTGCTGCAGGCGCATGGTTTTTTCTGGGTTCAGTGAGTGCCAACGGCACCTCGGTTCAAGTCCTGGATGATGGTTTTGCTGGCATGTTGAGTGACCTGCAGGGCAACGAATCCTTTTCCGTGCATGCACTCTACACGCTCCATGAACTCTTCCCTGAAGATGGTACCTTTCTACCCGCGGCTGATATTGATCTCAACGCAATGCAGGTCCATTTCTACGATGGGCGAGAGTTTAAGAAATTCTGGTTATCCAACGCGACGATAACTGAGCATGTTGGATGGACTACTGCCGAAGGCGGTGAACTTGTTTACGCTGGCGAGACTGTGATCCTGCCAGGCACTAGTTTTTTAGTCCTAGATCCACGACCCAGTGCAACGGTGAACATCCGCATTCAAGGTAATATTTTGAATGCGCCGCTTAATGTACCGATTTATCCGGGCTACAATTTCGTTTCTTTAAACTACAACAAGCGCTTCGACGGCAGAGATCTACTAATCCTAGGCGAGATAGGGCTCAAGGAGAGCGGTTTTAAGCCCAGTCATACTCAGAGCGCTGGTGATCGGGTGTTCGCGTATAATTCGGCAACTGGCCGCTTTGGCCAGAGCTTTTATCTCGATGCGACCACGGGTGAATTTAATGCGCCCTCTGATTTTCAACCGAGCGCTGGCTTTATTGTCTTCAATTCAGGTGAAGCGTACTTGTGGAGGCCGCTCAGGTAGGGCATACGCATACAATAGACACGATTAAACAGACTTATTAAGATGAAAAAAAATATACTCATTCTATTCTTGGCATTCTATTCAGCGCTCGCTTTTGCGAATCTAGATTGGGGCGGTGGGCAAACTAACTTTACCGGTAAATCAGGCCTGAGACTGGAACGTGAATCTGGTTATGCGGTGCTGATCTCTGTGCGTGCTGGGCAATTAATTGATTTTGAGACCTTTGTTGCAGATGCGCCGATCGATCTCGTCACACCTGGTGCTATTTTGACTGACGGCACGAGCGTGAATTACATTCTATCTGCGAGTCGCGAATTTCACTCCGGCTACTTGCTGAATAGTTCGATCCCAGACCTGTTGCTGGATGAACAACAACTGCTCGGCATTGCCGCTGGCGAAGATCTGTATGTTATCGTTTGGGATGCGCATACCTTTGAAGATGGTTTACCGACCGATGATAGTTATTTTACCGTCCTGCCGCTTTATATTGACGGCAATAGTAGCAGTCTGCAGGCCCAGACTTCCAGTGGTGCGGTTTCGTTTTTCTCGGATCTTGTCTACCCAGATCAACTTCTGGAGTCACAGGGGCTGCAGTTGTTGGCTCACTACGCTGGCTTTAATACCTATGCGAATTTCGCAGCATGGGTTGAATCGAGTTATGCTATCGCCGATGCAGCTGTGGAGGCGGTTAAATATGAAGATTCCAATGGCAACGGTCGCAGTAACATCGAGGAGTATGCGTTCGCAGCACCACCCATGATGAGGCGTAATTATAATACTAGCTCAGGCGCGGCGAGCAGCGCTGAAATTTCGATTCCTTATCGAGCCGAACTGTATGTTCAACTGCGGGCGAATGATCCACTGCTGGCCTATTCATTAGAGATCTCGAATGATCTGAAAACTTGGAAGCGCTGTGCGTTGGGCTTTTTGAACAACCAGTGGTCGTGTGCAGATGAGGCAGTTGAGGTCACTTCCTCGGTCTACCAAGGAAAAGGCGTTTGGTCGATTGCAGTGGTGAATCATCAGACACCTCAAAGCGCTTCATTCTTTAGGTTTTCGGTACTCGAAAAGCAGATTTAATCGTGTAGGAGGCATGCTCACATACGGGCATTGCCTACATTATCGACTCAGGTTTCACTCCGCTGAAGCGAATTTCGCTAGGGGTACTCACATGCGACAACTAGCCGTGGCGATCAATCGCCTGTAGTTGCAGCGCAAGATCGGCGGATTAGTGCGGCCTAATCCGCTGAGCGGAGCGGTCTGTGTTTCGCGGGTTGTAATCGTTGCCCATTCGATAGACTTTTAAAGTCAACGACTTTTAGTAAATTTAAGTACTCTGTGGTACACCGCCAGACAGTTTCGATGGTGTAGCATAACGCAAATTTTGCCGTCGTTACAATATTCTGCCATTAATATTGATCCAGCTGCTTGTATATCTCAGTAGTTGAATTATTCTTTATTCACATCTGTTAATAACGTGTTTATAAGTGGTTAATTCTTATGCTTTTTTTTGTCGCTGTGGTCTTACTCGACCTTGTGCTATCTTTACGTCGACTCATTGCCTAAGTTCGCACTGCCTTTCGATCTCTCCAAACCTTTAGAACTGTGCCATGAGTATAGCAATCGAGAGCAAGATCGATGTCGCGCCGTCTGGTTGCTATTTTAAGACTAAGCTTAGGGTTGGTTTTACCTACTTCAGCCATTATGCGTCGAATGCTGTTGTATTACTGGCAGCGGATATCGTCGGTCTGCTCCTGGCGTTTGAGCTGGCTGCGTATGCTCGGTTGTTGCTGTTTGGCAGCCCAATGAGCCCCGTATGGCTCTTGTGGCTTACAGTTGCTTGGGCAGTGGGTGCCTTTGCCTGGGGCTTATTACCAGCCTGGGGCCTATCTTCGGTTGAATCTTTGCGGCGCCAGGTCTGTTTGACTGCCATCGTGTTTTCCGGCGTTTCAGTCGCGCTCTTCTTGACAAAGAGTGGCATCGCAACGAGTCGTTTCACGATCTGCGCTGCGTTCCTGCTCGCAGTTCCGCTGATCCCCAGCATGCGCATGCTGGCGAAGCGGATTCTCATCCGCTGGCAGCTTTGGGGGATACCCGTCGCGATTTATGGGGGAGGTGTGGTGGGCCGCAGTATCATCCGCAGTCTGCAGGAAGAGCCGGGACAAGGCTATAACCCAGTGTGTATTTTTGACGATAATCCCGCTTTGATGGATTGTGCCATTGAAGGTGTGCCGATTCGTGGGACAACAGATTCCATCGTTCAGGATGTGCCGCTGGCGATCCTTGCGATTACCGAGATCGAGGGCAAACGCATCGTTGAGATGGTCGAAGGGTCTCTATCGAGTTACCTCAAGGTGATGATTATTCCGAATTTGGTGTTCTTACCTTCGCTATGGGTGAATTCTCGAGATCTTAGTGGCACTCCAGGCTTAGAATTATCGAATAATTTATTAGATCCAGGCAAATGCGTGCTGAAGCGCGCCTTTGAGTATTGCCTTACTGTGCTCACGATCCCGCTGTGGGCACCACTCTGTGCTCTGGTGGGCGGTTTAATTTGGCTGGCGGATCGTGAAGACCCGATTTTTAAGCAGCAGCGAGTCGGGCAAGACGGGCGCATGTTTAATACTTGGAAATTCCGCACCATGGTGCCCGACGCAGAAGCGGTGTTAGCGCAACAGTTGCAGGAGGATGCCGCGCTGCGCGCCGAATGGGCGCATGACTGTAAGTTAAGTCATGATCCGCGGATCACAAAGCTTGGTACATTTTTAAGGCGTAGTTCATTGGATGAAATCCCGCAATTAATTAACGTGCTGCGAGGCGATATGTCTTTGATTGGTCCCCGGCCATTGCCGAATTATCATCATCAGCAACTGCCGCCATCTGTGAAAAAGCTGCGTGAGCGCGTTCGACCAGGTATGACCGGACTGTGGCAAGTCTCTGGACGCAGTGAACTCGGCAGTGATGGCATGGTTCGTTGGGATCCTTATTATGTGCATAATTGGTCATTGTGGCTCGATATCGTGATCCTAGTTCGCACCGTCCGAGTAGTCATACGTGGCAGCGGTGCACGCTGAGCCAATTAACAGGTATCGAATCGTCGCACAGCCATTTCGACTCATTGCCCTGACTTGCCGCTTGTATTTTTTCGCAGGCTAAAGTGATCTAAATGAATGCGGATTTATTTTATGGGCATTTGCGGGACGGCAATGGGTAATGCGGCGTTGTTGGTGCGGGAGCAGGGGCACGAGGTGTGCGGTGCGGATACTGGCGTGTATCCTCCGATGTCGGAGGTGTTGGCAGATGCGGGAATCGAAGTATTTGATGGCTACAATGTCGAGCGACTCGCGGCGCTGAAGCCAGACCGTGTGGTCGTCGGCAATGCGATGAGTCGGGGGAATGTCGAGGTGGAGTGGTTGCTCAATCAATCCGCGGTCTCATTTATCTCACTGCCGCAGTTGCTGCATGATACGGTGTTGCTTGGGCGGCGACCAGTGGTGATTGCTGGCACGCATGGTAAGACCACGACTTCGACGATCACGACCTTTCTACTCGATACCGCTGGCGCCAAACCCGGCTGGTTGATCGGTGGTGTGCCACGCGATTTACCCAGCGGCGCGAAGCTCGGCAGTGGTGATGCTTTTGTGATCGAGGGCGATGAATATGATACGGCGTTTTTTGATAAGCGCAGTAAATTTATCCACTACCGGCCGCAGCTTGCCGTACTAAATAATTTGGAATTTGATCACGCAGATATTTTTCGAGATTTGCAAGATGTGCAGCGCACCTTTCGGCATTTCTTACGGATCATTCCGAACCAAGGCTGTGCGATCGTGAATGGCGACGATGCCAACATTGCAGCGCTGTTACCCGCGCCGTGGACGCAGGTGATTCGTGTCGGCACGGGTGAGACAAATGATCTGGTGATCGCGAATTTTACCGATGCGGCGCAGGGTGCGGCGTTTGATTTAATTTGGCAAGGGGAGCTGTGGACCCGTGTGAGCTGGTCAATGCATGGCTTGTTCAATGCACGGAATGCCGCGATGGCTGCCCTGGCTGCGGCGTTTTCCTGCGGGCATGCCTCGCCAGTGGAGTTTGATCTAGGGGAGCTGACACGCTTCCGCGGAGTGAAACGGCGACAAGATGTGTTGCACAAGTGTGCCAAGTGGACGGTGCTCGAAGACTTTGCGCATCATCCCACTGCCATTGCTGGCGCGTTGGAGGGCCTGCGGGCGGCGTATCCCGATCGCAAGCTGTGTGTGAGTTTTGAGCCGCGCAGTAACACAGCGCGCACTTCCCTCTTTCAGGACGGGTTTACTCAGGCGCTTTCGGGAGTGGAGCGGGTCTATCTCGGCGCAGTCCATCGCGCTGATTCGATGGTGGCGCATGAGCGTTTGGATACTGAGCGCATGGTGGCGGAGCTATCTAAGGATAGCTCGGTGGCGATGGCTTTTGCCGACAATGATGCGCTGTTTGAGCAAATTCGGGCCGACAGTTCGGCCGCGGAGGGCTGGGTGTTTGTGTTTTTCACCAATGGGGCGTTCGACGGTGTGCCGCAGCGAACCGCGGAGCTACTTGGCTCTAAGCAGTGAGCGCGCGCGGTCGGTTTAATCCAAAAAAATGCACCCGACCTGTTGGCCGGATGCATTCTCGCAAAGAGTGGGCTTTGATCGTTTAAGAGATCTTCGCTTTCAGGTCCTCCTTAGAGGTGAGCCCGACAATGGTGTCGGAGACTGCGCCATCTTTAAAGACTAAGATGGTTGGGATCGCGCGGATTTCGAATTTACCGGCGATCTCGCTGTTGTTGTCAACGTTGACCTTGCAGATTTTGACTGCATCGCCGAGTTCGGCTGCGAGTTCTTCGAGGATTGGCGCAATCGCTTTACAAGGGCCGCACCATGGAGCCCAAAAGTCGACGACGACGGGGACGGATGCACTTATTGCAGCTTCGAAGTTACTGCTATCGAGTTCGGTGATGTTTTCAGACATAAGAGTTTAATTTTGAATTTAGTTTAAGAAAGGCGAGATGTCTTGGAGCAGCAGGACGGTAAATGCGATGGCAACCGCGGCTACGATCGCATCGACGATCAGCATCGGCACGCTGATGGGTGCTTCTTCTGTGCTGGCGGGGGGGGTGATCGCGACAGGGTGAACTGTGGTCGCTTTCGGCGCCGCTGCGGGGCTCGGCCGAGCTGCAACCGGTGATGGGGTCGGCGCCGCAGTAGGCCGAGCTGCAATGGGTGCTGCGGGTGTCGCGGCACGTGGTGCGGCGGGCTTGGCCGCTGGCGGCGAGGAGGGCTTAAGTGTAGGTTGCGCCGGGGTTTTAGGCGACGTTGCGACCGAATTGGCTTCAGCTTCCGCGGCTAATTTTTTTGCGGCAGTGGCGGCATCGTCGGATGGGACTTCGTCGCTACCGCTCGAGAAAGGATTTTGGGGCTGTTCGCTCATAAAGTAGTGGTTGAAATTAGCTACGTTCGGGGCAAGCTGTCAAGCGGCTCATTTGCCTGGAGTGTTTTTGTGGATAATTTCGGCGAGTTCTTGTTGCTCGATTTGATCGAGTGTCTTGCCGCGTTGATCTAAGGTTTCGAAGGTTTTGATGACGGTTTCAGTCATGCGCTCATGGGTCTCGCTGGAGCCGCCTACGATCGCAAAGCGATCTGCTTGGGTGATCCGTTGGTGTCCGTCAGTGTTATCTAAACCAACTCCGAGCAAATGTCCGGACTCTTTGATGTTACGTTGCATCTTAAGTGAAGCTGCTATTAAAGCTAAAACCAGTATTGGTCCCGCGTTCACAACGAATGTCAGAGAAGGCGCGATCCTGTTTGATTAATATTTCTCCAAGCCGTGTGAGCTCAAGCACGGCGAGAAAGGTGGCGACGATGGTGGTGATTGTGGTGGTCGCTTCGAAAAGCTCTGAAAATAGAAAATTGGGCTGCTGCTTAAAGCGCAGCAGGATGAATTCCATGCGGTCGGCGACGGTGACTTGTTCGGCATTGATTTCGCCTGTGGTGATGCGCTCTGCGAGCCGTCGAAGCACTTGATTGAAAGTATTCCAGAGATCGACGCGTTCGACCGGCTTGAGCGGCCGTTGGACCGCCTGCAGCGCCTCTTTAGGGCCGATTCGAGCGATCAGATCGTTACTGTTAAGGATGAGCTCCTCAATTTCGGCAGATGCTTCCTTGAACTTTTTGTATTCAAGCAGCTGTTGCACTAGCTCCCAGCGTGGGTCGATGTCGTCGTCTTCGACGTCTTGATTGGAGCCTTGGTCCTTTTGCGGTAGGAGCATACGACTCTTAATATACATGAGCGTCGCGGCCATAACGAAAAATTCACCTGCGACTTCGAGGTCGAGATGCTCCATTGAGTCGAGAATTTCAATGTATTGCGCGGTGACGTGCTCAATCGGGATATCATAAATATCGACCTCGTTGCGTCGAATTAGGTAGAGCAATAAGTCCAGTGGCCCTTCGAATGCTGGCAGTCGTATGGCGAAGTCATTGGAGGGGACGAGTGCTTCTTCTTGCATGCTGATCGGGGGTTACTGATTTGCGAGCCGTAGGCGCACGGTAAATTCGAAATCGCTTTCGCGGCTAGAATCCTGCCGGAAGGTGAGGCCGTAAATGATTTCCCATGCGTTGTTGAGCCGTGTGTTGATCCCGAACTCGGTGCTGGTAAATTCGCCAGTTTCGGCGTCGTAGCGGGTGTCTGCTAGGAACGAATAGCGCTCGTTGATCCGATAGATAAAGTCGATGCGGTATTGATCAATACGATCTTGCAGCAAAATAGTGGAGAGCCCGATTTCCCATATTTCGCCACTTCGCATTGAGGTGCGTGTGCGGAGCTCTTCGAGTGACATACTCTCGGTTTGAAAGCGACTGGCGAGGTCGAACTTGAGCCAAGGAGCGGGGCTTAATACGAGCTCGATCCATGTGGCGTTGAAGGTATCTTGCTTGTCGCCATCGTAACGTGTGTCTTTCTCGAATAGTACGTCTTGGTAGAAATTCAATGCGGCGAGTGTGCGTGAGCCATAGCCTTTAGCACGGGTTTGAAAAAGGTTTTCTACGCCGAGACGTGTGAGGTGTGTTTCACTGATGGAGTCGACGTTGCGTAAGTCACTGAGGTCAAGCATCGGACGGTTTAGATCGAAAGCAGTGCGATCGATGGTGGCGATCTCGTCTGTAGCATCTGGATCCGAGTAGTAGCGGTAGCGTAATACGGGGCGCACTAAGTGGCGTAGACCGTTGATTTCCCAGATTTTGTTTTGCGTGGCGTAGGTGGCGTAGGCACGTGCTTCGAGGTCGAAACCAACTTCGTAGATCTCTCGAGTGAATTGATCGTCTTCGAGTTCGCTGGGCGTTGGGGTGCCGTAGGGATCATTGTATCTGCCGAGGGCGAGCGGATCGATCTCTTGATTCTTATAGTGCGTGACACGGGCTCCGGCGAGAGGGGTCAAGGTAAGCCAGTCTGTGAGTAGGATGGGGCGCTCGATGCGATAGGTAAAATCAAAGCGATCTGACTGACTGTCTTGATCGATCTCCGGGATGACTTGACTGAAATTTTCTTCTAAATGCGCATAACTGGCAGAGAAACGTTGGTAGGCTCCAGTATTAAAAACAGGCACGGGGAGCAGATCGAAACTCACTTCAGGTAGACGTTCTTGCACCAGTTGGAAGTCATTCGGCCGGAAGCGTCCAAAGGCAGACAGGAAGTAGTTGTCGCCAGCGTAAACGGCTTCGACAAAAGAGTCTGGTTGTTGGTTATCGCTGAAGTAGTCGTCGCGGAAGTCGCGTGTCACCTCAGAATCAGACCAATAACTAGCGGAAGCAGTGATATTGATACGTTCGCCGATGTGGTGTTGGTGACGCCATTCTACAAAGCCACGCTCGGAATCGATCGGTTGGTTGTAAAGGCCTGGCTCAGGATCGCCTTGATCGTCGATATATCCAGTGCTGAGTGCGCCAGTGATTGTCTGACTTTCGGAGTTGTAGGAATATTGAGCTGTCGGGCCAGCCAGCACCCCGCGTTTGCTGTAAAAGTCAAGGTTGGCTCCGGCTCGTAGCCAGGAATTGACTGGGAAGAGGCTCGTTGTTTGCAGGTAAGTACCGAGTTCGCTATCCGAGCCCACATTAACCTCGAGGAGCAAGGGGGTTTGATCGATGTAGTGGGTGAAGCCTCGTAGTTTGGCGACTGGCACGTTGCCGATTCTGAAGGTCGTGGCTCCCATCTTTAATTTGCCGCCCTGTTCGCTGGTGAAATTAATCTGGTCAGCAGAGACGTTGGGCGTGAAGCGTCCAGGATTACCATAATAAATCGTCGCGCCCTCAAAGGTGATGCTGTCAGTAGTGCCACCTGCGCTGACGCCAGCAATATATATCGGCCACTGGCCGGTGCGTAAGGTATCGACGGCGAATACACTTTCTTGAGTATCATAGCTCAATTGGTCGGCGATAAGGCGATAACCATCTCTTGAGATCGCGACGTTACCATAGGCATCTGCTAGAGAGTATTCTTGATAATAAGTAATACGATCCGCGTTGAGACGCATGTCTTGAAAGTCAAGCCGAGCATCGCCACGGGCGATTAAGCGCTGAGCTGCTTCGTCGAACTCTAAGGGCTCAATCGAGCTCAGTTCTGGCAGAGCCGCAGAAAGCGGCAGCGAGAACTTCGAAATGAGTAAAAGAAGGAAATATAACCGAGCGATTCGTGGCACGGGATTGGACTATGAGGGGCGTATTTTAGGGCGACAAGTCTTTTATCGCATGAGTGTAAATCAAGTGGATTATTTCTTTTTGAATCGGATGAAACGGCTATGGTTCTTGCAAATAGTAAGGGAACTGATCTTTTCTTGTGGACGTGATTGTTTCTAAAACCCTCCTCGACTCGGTTACTCAGGTGACATCGAGTCAGCCGCATTCAGTATTGGGAATGCATCCTCATATAGTTAGATCAAAATCTAGCATCGTGGTGCGCGCTTTTTTAGATGATGCGCTGACCTGCGAGGTTGTGGACGTGTCGGAGCCCAAGGGCCGGCGTTACCCGTTGAAACGTTTGACGGATGATGGATTCTTTGAAGGGGTGATCCCTAAGCGCAAGGATGTATTTGCTTACCGCCTAAGGATCGAGCGCTATAATGGCGAAATTCGTCAGTTCTATGACCCGTATAGTTTTCTGCCTAGCTTGTCGGATAGTGATATCTACCTGTTTAACGAGGGCAATGAGCACCAGGCGCACAATAAGATGGGCGCTCAGTTGCGTGAGTTAAATGGTGTGGCAGGTGTGTCGTTCGCGGTGTGGGCGCCGAGTGCAACGCGTGTTTCGTTAGTCGGTGATTTTAATCATTGGGACGGGCGCTACCATCCGATGCGCAGTCTCGGTGGATCTGGCATCTGGGAGTTATTCGTGCCGGGGCTAGAAGCTGGGGCCAAGTATAAGTTCGAGATCGGCACGCAGCAGGGGGATTTTCCATTATTAAAGACCGACCCGTATGGCGCTCGCTTTGAGTCGCCACCAGGTAATGCATCGATCGTTTGTAAAGTGGATGGTTATGCATGGCAGGATGCCGACTGGATCAAGCAGCGCGAATCGACGGATTGGGCGAATGCGCCGGTCTCAATCTATGAGATGCATCTGGGCTCATGGAAGCGGGTCGTCGAAGATGCCAACCGTCCGTTGTCTTATCGTGAATTAGCAATTGAACTAGTCGACTATTTGAAGGACATGCAGTATACGCATGTCGAATTCATGCCGCTATCGGAGCATCCCTTTGATGGCTCTTGGGGCTACCAAGTGACTGGGTTCTTTGCGCCGACTTATCGATTTGGCACGCCAGAAGATTTTATGTACTTGGTCGATATACTGCATCAGAATGGATTGGGTGTGATTATGGATTGGGTGCCAGCGCATTTCCCGACGGATAGTTTCGCGCTCGGTCAATTCGATGGCACAGCCCTGTATGAGCATGCCGATCCGCGGCAAGGCTTCCATCAGGACTGGGGTACTTATATTTTTAACTTCGGCCGCAAAGAAGTCTGCACTTTCCTGATCGCCAGCGCATTGGCGTGGTGTGAGCGTTATCACATTGATGGCTTACGCGTCGATGCCGTGGCATCGATGCTGTACTTGGATTACTCTCGCGAAGAAGGGCAGTGGATCCCGAATCAGTATGGTGGTCGCGAAAATCTCGAAGCAATCGATTTTCTGCGCCGCACCAATGATCTGGTGCATCAATATTATCCCGGCACGCTGATGATTGCTGAGGAGTCGACCGCATTTCCAGGAGTGACTAAGCCAACATCCGAAGGTGGTCTCGGCTTCGACATGAAGTGGAACATGGGCTGGATGCACGATACTTTGGAGTACTTTCAGAAGGATCCCATTTATCGAAAATTCGAGCATCACCAGCTTTCGTTTGCGATGCTCTATCAGTATTCTGAAAATTTCACGCAGGTTTTTTCACATGATGAGATCGTGCATGGCAAGAGCTCGATGATGCTAAAAATGCCCGGAGAGCCGATGTCGAATAAGGCACGTCAGCTCCGCTTGCTGTATGCGTTTATGTGGATGTGGCCCGGCAAGAAGACGCTCTTTATGGGCTGTGACTTTGGTCAATCTGCAGAGTGGGCACACGATGGTAGTTTGGATTGGCACCTGTTGGAATACTTGGACCATCAAGGTGTGCAGATGGTGGTACGTGATCTCAATCGTATTTACCGTGAGATACCTGGTTTTGCCGCGGGTGATAATCATCCGGAAGGATTCGAGTGGATTAATAATTCGGACGCAGATAACAGTGTCTTAACCTTCTTGCGTAATGGCACCGCGAAGGCTGATACATTGGCAGTCGTCGGTAATTATACACCCGTGCAGCGAGAAGGCTTCCGAGTCGGTGTGCCGTATCCTGGGTACTGGCAGGAGATTTTGAATACCGACGCTAAAGAATATGGCGGTCTTGGATTTGGTAATGCCGGTGGCGTCGTTGCCGACGAGGTCGAGTGGGATGGTCGTCCGTATTCGATTAAGCTCGAATTGCCTCCAGTGTCGATGAGTGTCTTCCGCTTTCAGGGAGAGGCGTAGTTTCTAGAGGCATCCTGCACCTATGTCTTAGTTTACCGGGGGCGCAAGGTGAGGACGCCCTTGCGGATGCTCCATGTAAACTGATGCGCATCGGCGAGTTGCTGTAGGCAGGCATAGATTGTCGGGCCATTGATTGGATCAACGCCTGTGACGTCTTGGTCCACTTTACGGTGGAATTTGATCCGAAGCTCCGTGTCCACGCCTTGCGGAATCGTGTTTAGCAAATCATTGAGGGCATCTTCGAGTGTGAGGGTCCGCCCGAGCGGCTTAGGCACTTGTATTTTGAAGAGCTGTTCCAACAGCCAGAGTGAGGTGTCGGCGTCATCGATTGCTTGAGGCGCGATTCGAGGCGCAATTTCGTTGGTCTCGATTAGCGATCGATCAGTCGAGGAAATGTATTTGGCCGGCATCTTGAGCAATCGCCTCTGTGCTGTAGTACCTTCAAACCAGAGGTCGTCGCCAAAACTGCCAAGGTAAGTCGCTTCTATCTCCGAGCCAGAGGTCGAGGTCCAGACGCGTGCTGCGGCGCATAAGCTGTGTGCGCAGATGAGGAGTAAGCACAGGGTGTGGAATGAGTGGGACATGGTCTGAATCTTTACTACGTGTTGGATGCTTCGAAATCGCCAGTTGAATTTCGATCAAGTAGCAACCAATCCGAAGATCTTGAACCGAACCTTGCTGAATGCTGCCAATATTGTTTTGGGTAACTCGAAAATCAATGATGTTTGAGACTTAGTCGTCGAACAGTGACGAGAATAAAGCATCATAATTATTGGAATCGACAATCTCTGCCATTGCTTCGGATGGCTCGGTCAATCCATTCTTTATAAGTTTATAGTTATTGAGATTATAACTCTCGAAGATGCTCTGGAGGTCTTTGAGTGCCTCGTCGTAGAGGAACGGTCCTGGGTTGCCACTGAATGTGATATTCCGGGCAATAACTGCACCAAGTGTCGCGCCACTATTGCCTCCGCCGTTGGAGGTGTAGTCGACATTCGGCGCATAGACGACTGCACTGATTCCGCTATTGCCATTCAAAGTGATACTGGAGTCCGTATTTTCTTCTGGGTGCGTGCCGTAGATGATAGCATTTGCCGGAATGCCTTCGTTGTTGAGGCCTCCTTGTCCGTTCATCGTTAAGCTGCCGCCAAGATAGAGGACTAAGCTACCATACGGTGAAATCGTGAGTAAATTATTGCCGACGTTGAAGTCGCCATCAATGACCATCACGACGGGGCCCTCGATTGTCATATCGTCGCTGAGCGACAGGCTGCTTAAATGGTAATATGTGGTGGAACCGTCATTGAAGCCAATTGTTGTGCTAGATCCGTTACTATTGCTACCATTGCCACTATTGCCACTGTTGCCACTGTTGCCACTGTTGCCACTGTTGCCACTGTTGCCACTGTTGCCACTGTTGCCACTGTTGCCACTATTGCCACTATTGCCACTATTGCCGTTG
>Ga0255758_10000263_pt1 | contig 58075 bp, 44 predicted proteins | sample 011ome_24_FD_179958 | JGI IMG/M metagenome (GOLD analysis project Ga0255758, IMG submission 179958) | Coastal salt marsh microbial communities from the Groves Creek Marsh, Skidaway Island, Georgia - 011513CT metaG (version 2) | ecosystem: Environmental > Aquatic > Marine > Intertidal zone >... | reverse complement strand
AGAACGACTCATGGTGACTCCTTCTCTTCCTACAAAACCCAACTAATGTATATAAGGTAATTATTATGAAAAATGTAACATTCAAATCTGTTGAATCAAAAACTTCAAACACCACTTTCGGATCATACTTGACTATCATCGATAAAGTCTATGCTGATCTAAACTGTCAATCAGTTACTAGGTGGGACTTATCCAACAAACAATCATTTATTGTTTCAGTGATCTTAAATACTGCGCCGTCAAAATTTATTCTGGCGCACGTAAACTCTTGTCTGAACAATGCAGAAATTAGTAACGATAAGAAGTCTGTGGATTATTTTACTCAGTTTGTTGAAAGGGCAACCTATCTGAATTTGGATTCTAATAATCGAACAAACACTATTCTTGAATACAAACAAAACAAATTCAGTATACCCGAAGGCAATTACGTTATTGGTGATGAAGTGTACACTATCACTTCAGAAAATGGCACTTACTCCAAACTACCCGTTGGAATGAAAAACATTTTAGATTCACGTAAGATAACTCTAGAGGTTTACCTTAATGCCACTAGAGAAGACATTACTCGTTTGTTCTTGGTTGTTAACAGTGGGGTTACTCTTAACGCACCAGAGTTGAGAAACCCAATTCTTTCTAATGTTGCAGATGAGATTCGTGAACTCGCTACAAAATACTCTAAGACTTTTTCCGCAGCGGGTGTCTTTACACAAAAAGAAATTAATCGCCGCAAACTAGATGATTATTTCGCTGGTCTATGTATGATCTATCTTGATGGTTTAGATAGTAAGATTACCGCTAAATCACTAGAAGAAATGTACTATAACGAAAACGCAAACAAATTGGTTAACAAGTTTGTTCGTGAAGTTGAACGCTTCTTGAAGACTGTTGGTAAAAATCTCTCTATCTTTAAACGTGAAAATGGTTTGTTAGATTTGTTTGTGATTTATCTAGAACAGATTCGTGGTGGAAAGAAAATAACAGAACCAGATTCTTTCGTTAAAGATTACATCAACGTTCAGATTGATCTTATGAAAGACAAGACAGAACATTCTTACAATGAGAACGGCCGTTCAGCGACTTTCTCTGAGTTGTTACGTTCACGAGAGATTCGTTTCAACACTCTGCGAAATAAGTTGATCACATCGAAGTTCGACTGTACGAAATACTTCGTACAATTAGACTCTCGCAGAAATGGCAGCATAGAAGAGAAACTTATCGCAGCGAAAGATCAGGGTTGGGTTACTCCTGAAGGTGTAGAGATTCCAATGGAAGATGTTTTGACTGCTGACTTTGAAATAGGTCACATCAAACCGTATGCCGATGGAGGCAAATCCGAACTGTCAAACTTTGCGATTCAGACCAGAGAGGATAATAGAAAACTTGGTAAGAATCCTATTCAAGTATAATAAAAATTAAGGGGGACATTCAGTCCCCCTTTTCTTATGTCAAAAAAAAGGGGAGACCGAAGTCTCCCCATAAAATGACTAGTAAACCTAGTTCTATTTTTTATACAGGTCTTAGGCGAGGATGTTGTCCACACGGAAGATTCTGTAATACGGGTTGCTCTTAGCAGCAGCAAGACCGTCAGCAGGAGTTGAACCAACGAAGGGGTTCGAAGCCATGCCGTAGCGAGTCTTGAATCCGATCTTCGGCTGGAACGTGTCCTCACCAACTGCCTTAACCATCTGCAGAGGAACGTAGGGGCAGTAGAACACACCTGCGTCATAAGCGTTTGTACCCTTGTAGCCAACTGTCACGTAGTCAGTCTGTGCATAAGGATCGATGTACACACGCATACGACCGTTCAGTACACCAGCGAAGGTGTTACCAGTGTCGTCAACCTGAAGGTTGGTAGACATTGCAGGAGTGTAGTCGAGCATGCCAGAAGCAGACAGTGCAGTTGCAACGTCAGACGAGCACACGATAACGTTACCCTTACCACGTCTTGTCTCTTTTGCAATTACGTTTGCTTCACGGTCAAGCTGAACAACAAGACCCTTGAACTTCTCTGCAGACCAACGACCGTCAGCGTCAGAGCTCAGATCGAAGATACCTTGCTTGGTAACGTTCGCCTGAAGAGCACCTGTCTTCGCCTGGCTGTTGATAGTACGGATAACTTCACGGTTGATTTCCGCAAGGATTTCCGTAGAGAGAATGTTTGCAAGTTCAGTCTCAGCGTCAAGACCATGAATCGCTTTCAGGTCTTGTGCGAGTTCAAGACTGTACTCGGCTTTCAGCGCACGAGACTTCGCAGTCACGGTTGCCTTTTCGATGGTGAAGCCCATCTCGTTGAATGAAGAACCACCTGTCGAACCAAGTGCTTCAGCGTCTGCAGTAGGCATACCGCCTGCAGCAAGAGCAGTTGCACGAAGTGCGTCAGCAGAGTCACCAGTAGGAGTGATACCGTTGAAACCAGACACGTTGTCGGAATCATGTGTACCACCGCTGTCGCCAGAGTACTGAGTTTCAGCTTCGTTGAACAGTGCTTCACGGTTAGAAGTAGAACCACCTTGGTATCTTGCCTTCATAGCGAAGATAAGACCAGTCGGGCCAGACATTGGTTGAACACCACACACATCGTATGCCATGAGGTTAGGCATAGCACGTCTAACGAGAGAGATCAGAATCGGATCCCATGTACCGATAGAACCTGTGTTAGCGCCACCAGGCGCTGCTTCGGTCAAAGAACCGAAACCGGCATGTTGTGCACGCTCTTCATGCATTGCACGTTCTTGGTTTTCCAAGATTGCAGCTGTAACTGCTTTTCTGTGATAATCGGTGATTTCGCCAGCAGAACTTTCGTTCAGAACGGGAGACCACTTCTCAATCAAATGATCGTAAGAGTTCATAATAGATTTCCTTATTTCTTAGCGGTTTGTCTAATTGTTTTGAGGTACTGTTCCATCACACTAGAAACTTCAACTTCTGCGTCAGCTTCTTCTGCCATGGTTTCTTGTACCGATACTTTTTCTGCCTTGAAGAAAGACTCCTTCACAGTGGCAACTTTCATCTTGAACGATGCTTCGTCATCGAAGTCTACGTTCTCAATGAGACCACGGAGTTTTTCAACCTGAGTTTCAGCCATGTCACGAGTTGCTTCCGCAATGATCGATTCACGCTTGTATGTCTCAAGTTCTTCGGCAAGTTTGATTGCGTCACCAGTTTGAGTGTTGAGTTTTTCTTCCAACTCTTCAACCTGTGAAGCAAGTTCGTCAACTAAGTCTACCTTGGACTCAGGAACTTCGATGTAAGACTCAACGAAGAGGTCTTTCATCTTATCCATAAAGGTCTCTGCAATTTCAGTACGGAGACCGTTCTGGATTGCAACCTTGTTATCTTCCATCCAAGATTCAACTACGTAGTTGAGGTAGCTGTCAACCTTCTCGACTAGATCGCTCTTAATAGATGCGACTTCCTCGGAAAGTTCCTCCTTGTACTGTGCTTCGATTCTGTCCACTTCTTCGGACAACTTCGACTTCACAGCAGCTTCGAAAATTACAGCAGTTTTGGCTTTGAACTCATCACTGAGTGTAGCCTCAGACTCGACCAATGCGTCTAGTTCTGCAGTAGTGTCAGTGGTTTCAGCAACCACTTCTTCTTCTGCTACCACTTCTTCTCCCATCATCTTACCGTATGCAGCCTGCAAATCAACCTTTTTCATTGCGTTCATTTTGCCGTACATAGCATTGATCATTCCTGCCTTTGTTTTCGGAACAGGAGCTTGTTTAGTGGCATCTGCCGCTTTGTCCACCGATGCGATAGACTCAGGTTCGGTTACCTCACCTTCGTCACCTTTCGGGGCTTTAGCTGCAGGAGCCGCCTCGTCGAGAGTTTCTTCCACGATATCGTTAATTTCTTCATCGTGGAGTTCGACTTCGACTGTCTTTGTATTATCAGTCATATTGACTCCTTACAATTGTGATTTAATTAACGAGAGGAAATTCTTAAACTCTCGAATCTGCACTTCGGGACGAAATGCTTTCGGAGCAGTTTTAATTTCAGTCTCCATTTTCTCAATTACCTGAGGCTTTAAAATGCCGTTATTCCAAACCCAGTCTACACCTTCCATGATTCCATTAACGAAGGCGTCAGGTGCGCTAGGGTCTTGTACGATGTCAACCGTACTAAGAATAAAGTCGTCTTTGACGTACATTGCGCCATTTCTTTGCTCAAGGCTACCCATACCACGAGTTGACACACCTAGTTGAACACCGCCCTCAAGGAGACCTTTTACGATCTTACCCATTGGAGTATCCAATATCTGTGCCTTTCCGACTACATCATTTCCCTCAAACTTGAGGTCTGTGATGAGGTGCGAAACTTTGTCAAGGTTAACTGTCGGCCCTTCAGGGTGATTCAACTCACCGACCGCACGTTTCTTGCTAACCTGATCTGTAACGTACTTACTTACCGCTCTCTCCATAATGGGTTTGGGGTAGATACGTCCGTTACGATTCTTTTGATCTGCTTGGGCGAATACGCCTTCAATGACGTATTTCTTCTCGCCATCTTCTCTTTTCTCTACGATGCACTGGACATCGTTTTCGGTGTATTCGCTAATTAATTTCATCTGAGTTCCTTTATAATTGTCTCAGCTGCCTTCTCTGCTTCTTTCTGATTGCGGAACGTGTCCAACATATCTCCATCCACATAGGCGGTAAAACCTTTTTTATCCTTGACTATCTTGACAGGGACTTTTTGTATTTTCTTATCGAAGACAACTTCACCCTTCGGTGATTTTGCCTCACGAATCTGTTGAAATGTTTTCATTTCAAGTTTCCTGTTTAACTATTATTTATACAAAAAAGGTTTTTTAGATGAATTTTTTATTAAACTTCACCACCAGCGTAGATGTGTTTACCCTCATCCTCGGCTGTATCTTCTTCTTCGAAGTCATCTTCGTCTTCGACTGCAGCTGCATCCAACTCATCTTCTTCGTATTCTGAGATGTCGATGTCATCATCTGCTGAGTTAAAGATGGAATTTGCAACAGCAACTTTCTCTGCATCAAGACGTGTGTTCACCTTGTCCTGAATCAGATTACTGAACATATTCTGTGCAGCGTTGTAGTTTTTCTGTTGTAACGCATCGATAAACTCTTCGACTGCGCCATTAGTTTCGTTCTCAATATCACTCATGTTAACCTCCAAAGTCATCTTCTGTTTCGTCGTTTCCTTCCTCATCAGCAACTGAGTTTTCGGATTCAACTTCTTTCTTCATCAAGTCAATGTCTTCATCGGACATCATCATGACATTCTTCATTACCCACTCACGTGAGAAGTATTCGCCCACGTAGTTTGTGATTCGATCCATTGTGTCGAGTCTTTCTCTCAACAGTTCTGCATCCTTCAGCTCGGTGAAGTGGTTGTCACGGATAAAGTCGATCTGGATATCGTTCTTCCAATCTTCCCAATCCTGTTCGGTCATTACACCCTTCAACAATAACTGTTTGCGTAGAATGTTCAGGAATACATTAGAGAACCTTCTACGCAGTCTATCAATAAACTTCTGGAACTTAACTTCGTCCCTACTGATCTCAGTAGAACGACCAAGAGAGAACTGTGCTTCCTGTTCCAGTCTGTTAATAGGTACATTCAGAGAACGATACAATCTCTTCTGGAAGTAGATGATATCGTCAATCTGTCCAAGATTCTCACCGCCAGGCAGTGTAGAAATCTCTGTACCACGGCCACCTTCTCTACGAGGTAACCAGAAATCTTCCAACATGGACATATGTTTGCGATCATCCTTGATCTGTCCGGTGTTGGCATCGTAAACTAACTTGTTTCTATAACGAGACATGATGTCTTTCATGTGTTGTTCTGCCTTACCCGTAGGTAGGTTACCAACATCGATATAGAAAATTCTTCTCTCAGGTGCACGTGCGAGACGGTAGATCACCAGAGAGTCTTCCATCATCCTTAACTGGTTGATGGGTTTAATTGCTTTGTGTAAGTAAGAGATCACTCTCTTACGTGTTGGGTCAAGTAGACCCGAAGACACATATGAAACAGAATCAGGTGAGAGTTTAACCCCTTGGTTAGACCCAGCCTTCTCTTGATAGATGTAGAACTCGTTTACCTTGTCTACAATCTTTGCGCCTGTTGCCTGATCCTTTTTATATGTGACCTCTTTGACCTTGCGAATCTTCGCAGAGTCAATAGGACGAACTTCTTTAATACCAGCCTTTAGGTTGGATTCATTTACAACTAAGTGATGAACCAAACGACCATCAACATACCACGAACGGAAAATGTCGTGTGCGAGTTCGTTGAAGTTCAACATAGAACAAATTTGATCAAACTCTTCGATCATCATCTTCTTGATCTTATCAGAGGTTTCAACTTTGTCCAGATTAATTTCTACCGAAGACTCCATATCAGAGGCTGAGATAGATTCGTTAATGATGTCCTCAATCGCTGCATCGACTTCGGGGTGTTCTGCAAGACCACGATACTTCTTAATAAGTTCCGTATTGTCTTTCGCATCATTACCCTCCATGTCAATGTATTGACCATAGTGAGCACCACTGGCAGTGACGTACCCAGCGCCATCGTCATCCGTTTTCGGAACGATAGACTGTAACTTTTTGTCTTCTTCACCGACCTTACGGGCCTTTTTAATCTCAAATCCAAAAAGTCTTAATACACTATTATCTTGTTCTGCCATATACCTTTCCAATCCTGTAAAGAACGGGGGAGATAAACTCCCCCGCATCAGTACTACTTATACCAACCTTAAGAGGTTGTGTCAGATTCCCAGTACTGGACTTGGAACTCAACCGTAAACTCTTCGATTGTGTCAACTGTTTCGTAGTTAACGTCAATCGCAGCAACGTTGGTTGGGAAACAACCACGGAACTGATAAGTTTTTAGAGTTGAACCGTCTTTGTCCAATTGCTCAACAATCAAGTCTGCTTCGTAATCAACGGGGTTGGTCAGACCAGTATTTGCACTGTGTGCATTGATACCGTTCATCCAACGTTCCATTGCGTTGCGAGTGTCGAAGTTAGTATCGTTGATTACAGTAATCGTCCATGTTTCGAACGTTCTGTCACCAGCGATCTTCAACTGTCTACCACGGAACGGGACTTCAATCACGTTCATCACGGAAGCAGGGAGTGCTGCAGCCTTACACAGGAAGGATGTCAATTCGACATCACCCCCAGCGTAAGCGGGAAAGTTGACTGTCGCTTTGAAGAGATTAGGACGTGCACCGCCCCCTCTCAACTTCGACTTAAAGTCATCTACGCCTAAAATTGCCATCTTTCTCTACTCCTTAAACTGCGCCAACTACTTCTTCAAAGTCCACACCAGTTCTAACTGCGACGAAGTTCAACGTCACGAAGTTAATAGAACGGGCAGGCTTGATGAAGATAGAAGCGACAAATTCGTTTCTGTCAACCACTGCAGGGGTGTTGTTTGTTTCGTCACAAACCACCTTAAAGTCAGTGATACCTCTTCGACCTCTAATCTCACGAAGCAGAGGTTCAACGACATTCACGAATTCTGCACGAGTAAACTCGTCGTTGAATTCGAAGAGAATGTTCTTCGCAGCAGCTGCGATAGACTTCTCAATACCGATGAACAATCTACGAACGTTGATTCTGTCAAATGCAGAAGGTCTGAGTTCGTGTGTCTTATCACCATAAAGGACGATACCCACGCCAGGAATATTGGAGATTGGGTTGACGTTAGCCTTGTACAGTGAGTCTCTCTGCGTTTTGTTCGGAGAGTGGGCAATATCTGTAATTGCAAGATAGTTACCACGTCTCTGACCAGCAGGAGAGTACCAAGGTGCAGCAACAAAGTCTGTTGCAGCCATGATACCCGCAGTACTAGAGTTAGCAGGGATGTAGATGTAGTTATCGTTGTACTTATCGAATACCTTGAGGTAGTTGTTATCTACGATCAGGTAAGAACTGTTCGACAAAGAATTTGCAAACGAAATTGCGTTTGTATTAGCCGTGGCTGTAGGAATACCAACAATGTCTTCTCTAGGAGGAGACACAGGAACCACACAGTCTTTGCGATCTTTAGCGATTGCGTTACAGTAATTAGCGATTGTAACCCCATCCGAGTCGTTAGCAGACTGAAGAGGAATCAGGAAGTCTACCTGAATCTGTTCGGTGTCGTCGAATAGATCGAAACCAGTTGTAACCTGACCGTTGGTCAAATCAGAACTGTTAACACCACCACCGAGCTTGATCTTAGAAACATCATTAGTCCATGCAGAAGTACCTGTAGAGTAATCTACTGCAGAGTCAACCGAAGGTGTCTTACCCCAGTTTTGACCAATGTTTTCGTAAGAAGCACCGAAAGCGGAATCGTTATCGAACTGACCACACCACACATACTCAGAACGACTGTTGAGTACTTCTTGGATGTAGTTAGGTGATCCATCCGGAGTTACTGCGCCCTTAGCAGCAGACAGGTGAGGGAATGTTTCCAACACACTGCCAGGCGTACCTGTGAAAGAACCTGTACGGTCAATAACTGCTACGTGAACTTCGTCCTTCGATGCACCGTTGTCGGTTGCATAGGCAGAAGTTGTGGGGGCACGGTCGAATGATCCTTTGTAAGACCATGCGTTGAAGTAGTTTGCACCATCTGAATCAGCGGCAGGACAGAAAGATACAGTCAATGCGTTACCCAGAGAGCCTGGATATTTTGCAATGAAAGAACCTGTTGCCAGTGTTCGAGCGTTTACAGAAGATTTAACTGTAGTTTCCCAATCTTCTTGGTTTTCAACTACTGCGGAATCGCCAGTAAGTTTAGTTACTGCACTGTGTGCGTTAATGCCTCCATTGTTACCACGAACAATGTAAAGCGAGTTGGTGTACTTTAAAAAGTACGAAGCACTGTGGAAATCCACAGCGTTGTCTTCGTCAGGTGCGGCAAACACTCTCACCAGTCCAGACTCGTCTGCGACTAATGTACGAGAGTTCACGGGGCCCCAACGAAAGTTCCCGACGAATGCGCCAACAGAAGTCGATACGTTGGGTGCAACACCCGACAAATCGATCTCTTTGACCGTAATCGCAGGAGACAGAGACGGTGATAGTAATGCCATGACTCTTTTCCTTTTTTCGTTTACAAATTATAAGTTGAACATAATACGGATTTTCTCAATACTTTTATTTATAAAAAGCGGGGTTTTCACCAATCATCTTGACGCCAAACCTGCCATTCATTAATACCTTCTTGAGCTTCCTGTTCGATTATGTGTGCGCTACCATCATCAATAAATCCAAATGGAGGGACATCATCCTGAATCTGTTTCATTCTTTCATCAAACAACATCTGTTTGATATTGATATCTGTCATGTCTGCGAAGAACTGCGTCGAAACAAAGTATCCAAACATGACTAGATTCATCATGAGGTCATCGTGGTTTCCATCCGAGGCCTCATATGACTGACCCTTTGCGACAAACGTCGATATCTCAAGGATCGTATTTTCATCTACAATATCTAACTTGCGATTCTCTAGAATATCTTTTATGCTAGAACAACCAAGACGTTTAACCTTGCGGTTCATTTCGATTCCGATACCGGAGGCTTTCACTGCACTGGTTACATGAACATTCTCATATTCTAAATCGTGATATAATCCATTACATACAACTCCACCCTGATCATTCGATTCCACAACCACATATGCGTTGTTGTAGAGAGTTGCATACTTATATATAATGTTAGGAAAGAGAATTGGAGAGATAGTATTGCAGCGATAAACCGAGACCTGCTTAAAGGGTCTGGCCGCTATGTCGATAACCGTGAAGGTCGAATAATCCTGCCCTCTTCCTTTTGATACGTCAACCATACAAATATATTCTTTATTTGGATTTGGTTGTTCGTATACTAACAAGTCACCACCTTCCAATACTTCAATTGGGGGTTTCGTCCTCAACGAGAGTAAAGTCTCTGCGTTGATTAGGGTGTCGCCCGTCCCAAAAAATGTATTCCCGAACTCCTGATCGAACTGTAGTTGTGATGTGTTTGAGATAGTTTGTTCTTTCCACTTCTCATCACGGCCAGGCACGTCCCACCAGTTTACCTCAAACGGTTTATATTCATTTATTCCTTGGACTGCACCTTCCCAGATTTTCTGGTAGGTGTTCCCGATACCATTTGCCGTAGACGTGATAATGACTTTCGTATCTTTACCAGCAGAGACGACAGGATAGGTTGAAGTATAGAATTCATTAGCCCGTTCAACAAAAGCAAACTCGTCAAGAAAAAGAAGGTTAACAGACATACCCCGTATAGAACTACCACTGGTGGCAGCAGCAATAATGCGACTGTTGTTGGAAAATTCGATGCTACCCTTGTTGAGTGCCTTGCAGCCAGGCTGCAAAAAGAAAGGAAGATTTTCAAGAGCGAGCGTGACACGTTGCAACATTTCCCTCGCAGTTGCACCTTTGTTGGCGAGTACTGCGATAGTTTTTTCGGGGTGAAAGATAGCGTACCATAACAGATATACTACAGAAGAAATGGATTTACCAGATTGACGACAAGCAAGAACAATAGAAAATCTATTAGAGTTAAAGTGGTGAAACATCTTTTCTTGATAGGTGTATAGGTTGAAGGGTACGAGCCCCTTATCAAGAGAAATGATCTTAACGTAAGTACGAGCAAAATAGGCAGGGTCACCCATACAACGAGCATATTCTCTTACCTTGTCCTCAGTCCAATCTTCATTGATACCATCACGTTTGACGAGCGGGTTACCAAGATAGGACTCCTTAGTCTGTGTCAGGCTCAACGTCAATCACCTTTTCATTCTGTAAAAATCGTTGTAGGTCTGTAGTGGAACCAATGAACAAGTTGTTAGTAGTTCCTCCCAGTTGTTTGGGGTCATCACTACGATCAATTTCTTTCTTGGTCTTATTCAAAGCCATGAGTTTATCGTTGATTTCCGCCATGTTTTTCATCATGGTTGACAACACTTCGAATGCACGGGGGTGTTCACTCTCACGAGCGACTTCGATCATGAGGTCAAGAGACTCCCGACCCTTCTCTAGAAGATCGTAGTATGTTTCTCTTGAATAATCATAATCACTTTTTACATTATCTTTATCTTCACTCATGCAGAACTATCCAAATATTGTATCAAGAATCCATAGTCACTGTCAGGACTAACACCTACGGGTGTCGGTGTTACATTAATGTTTGTATAGAAAGTATCACTATCACCCATAATATATAGGTTGTTATTAACCTCACGGATGATACCGTACTCTAGGTTAGGCCCATAGAAGTTGATCTTCATGGTGAATGAGAGATCGTACACGATAGTACGTCTCTGTTCAATCGCACCATCATAGGCGTCTTGGAACGTCACCGTATCAAGACTGATAGGTATATCTTCCTTGATGTCGGGGATGTCCGAAAAAGGTTTTACTGTGACTGTGTACTGAGGTGCAAAGTAAGGTAGAATCTGTTCTACAAGCTGAAGTGCATCGTCTTGACTCTTTGCGTATATACTCAACTGGAATGTGATATCATAAGGAGTCGCAGTGTACATCTTATAACGTTTGTTGTTGTCACTCTCATACTCTTTTTCAAAACGATTTACTTTCGGTAACTGTCTCTGTGGGTCATACTGCATGTTCGTAACCTCAAAGGACATACGAGGCAGTTTAATGGCCACTCTACGTTCTGCATCCTCTCCCTTCGCCATCTCATTGAGACGTTCGATGAAGTTTCTACGAGGTGCATAGGACAATGGAACTTTGACCTGTGAGATTACCTCACCAGCAGCGTTCTGTCTTAGAATGTGTAAGTCATTGAATAGGGAACCAAATACGGAGACCGCAGTTCTCACTCTCTTGTGATAAAAATAATTACCAAACATTATTCCATGTCTCCAAAGGGATTTGATTCGGAGAAGTCTAAGAAGTCAGATTCGAAGTTATTGAAGGTGACATTCTGTGCAGAGACTTGAATCTCCTGTAGTTCTTCTACCAATGAAGGAACCCAATTAGCATTCGCACCAACGATCTTGCGGTTGACTCCAAACTCGTGGAAATCTCCATCCGTTGCACCAGAGTGTGCTAATTGTAAAACTCTATCTGAATCTGACCAGTCTGTGACTTCGCCCTTCATTGTGTATGTAGAGTTGGTTTGAGTAACAATCTCTCCAATCACAAAGTCACCTCCTGTCACAGGCGGTGTGATCGTAATAGTCGGAGCCTCTTGATAGAGGAAACCACCATCCGTAATAGTAAACCCTGTGACCGATCCTGTGGTTGCATCAATTGTTGTTGTGATAGTAGGCGCAGTACCGTCTGCATGTTCAAGAAGAATAGTAGATGCATCTGAATCATATGCTTCAGTCGGTACAGTCATATCAGAGTCACCGATAAGAGTGTTTCTCACACCCGAACGGAATCTGATTTCGTCGAGGTATCCTCTTGTAGCTTCCCAATCCACACCGTTGAATGTACGTGCAGATGTTGCACCAACAGAGAACCCACTTGAACCCGCAAACTGTGCGGTGACAGGCGCATCCGAATCCAGAACCTTCACACCATTATAATAGACAGACAGATTGTCACTGTCTTGTGCAATGGCAATGTGCTGCCACGCACCACGTGCAACAGTTGCGCCAGGCACAACCTTGGGAGAACTCATTCCTATTGTTTGATAGACCAAACCACCACTAGCATCGACACCCCACATATACTGTGCAGAATCTTCACCATGTAGGAACAAAGAACCTTGGGTAGTCGGGAAATTATTGAGAAGGAGGAACACCTCGGCAACACCGTTGTTACTGGTGTAAAGGAATTCTCCCTCTCTACCTTGTGCGTTGTTCATGTTAATAGAGTTCAGACCAAACTTCTTCGTCTCCGCTTCAGTGAAGTCAGAGTAACTAAGTGTTGGTGCCGTCTCATATCCACGGCCAGCGTTGGTCAAGGTGAGTGAAGTTATCGTACCTTGTTCATTAATTGTTGATGTTGCCCCAGCGGTAGAACCTGTGGTATCATTAGGTCGCATAGTAATCTTATACTGATACGCACCTTCATATTCAATCTCATCAACCTGATCGATACCAGTATCAAAGTCTTCGTCGTTATATTCGAAGAGTTCTGCCTGAAGTCTGAACGTAGGTAGATTGCTGAGTTGATAGAACGGAGTCTCTGTCTCCACCTTTTGAATCTGGAAGATAGAGTTAGACATGGGAAGGAAGATAACATCTCCTTCACGTGGACGGAATTTCTTCTCATCCAAGTAGTTACCGATTAGATGTTTCCAACGTCTACGGGCAACTACGAAGGTAGCTTGGTCACGTAACTCAATACCGAATTTAGTGAACAAGTCACCCTCACCGTCGAAACCTTCGGTGTTCTCAATATACATTTCGATCTTGTACGCATCACTGAAACGTGAAGGTACATCGTCTAGGAAGATGGGGTCTTTGTTGACAATCTCACGGGGGATGTAATACACATCCTGTCCGTAGAACTTGAGAGACTCAATTACTATGTCTTCGTATAAGTTCTGTTCAGATTTTACCGATTGACTGATATACGGATTTGTTGCCATTGTCTATCACCCTATGAAGAAGACAGGCCCAACATCCTCTTCTTCCCTAAACTTCTGCATTAACTTTTCAAGATCAGTTTGGGCATCTTCATAGATTTGTCTACCGTTGATCGTCACCCCGCCAGGAAGTTGCATACCATCAAACTTGAGTAGGTTAGTTCCCCACTGTTTCTTAATCAGGGCAGTACAATACTCTTTTAGGAACGCATGGTTCCAGAGTGAGTTGTAATCCGCACCAGAAGAAGTGGGAGTTCTAATACCATACACTTCAATGACAACATAGTCTCCCGCACTTGTCTTCTCATTACTGAGATAGAAGTAGAGACGATTCTCTTGTCTTGAAAACGTGATCTCAGGAATACCTGTTAGTTTCATATCAAGCAAAGAGAGATGTTGTTGCATCTGTTCGTAATATGCAATATCACCAGCGTAGTTATTTAGGTCAGTGATATCGTTCAACATCATTTGATATTTGATGTCAAAGAAGTTAGTTGTTTGCGATATAGTGTTGATCGGAAACATGCGGACAACGGTGGTAACATCCGTGTTACCTAAATCGATATATCCGTTCGATATATCATCCGCTGATAATTGATGGGAGATGTAAAACCTACGTGATCCGTCAGGATGGTGTTCACGAAACCACTGCAGAGCCTCATCGATGTTGTCTTCCAGTTGTTCTTCATCAATATTAATTTCAATAACCGGATGTCCCAATCGACGTAAGCAGTAGTCTGTAAACTCATCTCTAGTGTTAGGTATCGCCATCTATCCTATCCTTTAGTTCTGCAAGACGCCCGCAGAGTTGTACACGTTGATTCTGTAGTAAGAACCGTGTTGACCGTCAAGGAGGTCAGCATCCAATCCAGAGGTTGCACCATCCACAGTCTTGATTGCAGTCAACAGTTCGGTTGCAGTCGAGTATGTCTCACTAAAGGAGATCACACCCGTTCCAGCATTGTAACCAAGGTCACCACTTACACTGATTGCATTCTTCGCATCGGAGTCCGCACGTGCAGTTGTGTAGTAAAGGTTAGTACCTTCACTCAAGTTTGTGGTAGACTTAGTTGCAAGTCTAGTGTCAAAGTCAGTATTTACTCTCGCAGTAGTGTAATACAGGTTCGAACCTTCAGACAGATTTGTTGTAGACTTGATTGCAAGTCTGATATCAAAGTCACTGTCTGCACGTGAAGTTGTGTAGTAGAGATTAGTACCTTCACTAAGGTCAGTCGTACTGTGGTTGGCAATGCTGCTAACTGTACCTGTGACATCACCTGTCACATCACCTGTCACATTACCAGTTACGTTACCCGTTAGAGCAGCAGTAATCGTACCCGCAGCGAAGTTACCAGATGCATCCCTTTCGACAATTGTAGAACCTGTGTTCGCATCGGTTGCAGTCGTTGCAGAGTTCTGTACTTTACCCGCAGTCGAGATCGTTGCGAGTTTGGTGTCTGTAATGTTTGCTGTTGCGTTGATGTCTGCGTTGACAATCGATCCCGCAGCAATTGCAGCAGAAAGTGCAACGTTACCCGTACCATCGAACGAGATAACGTTTGCGATCACATCACCCGTGATAGAGAAGTTTCTACCATTTGCAAGGGCTGTTGCGGTATCCGCATTACCTGTTAAGTCACCAGTTAAGTTACCCTCAAACGCACCCGCCACCAAAGTTGCGAGACTGACAGAAGAATCTGCCATGTTGATTGAACCAGTGGGCGTCGAGTCATATGCATCAAGAAGTTTCCACTTCTCATCGGTGACATCGAAGAATATACCCATATGAGTATAACCAACACCACTTGTACCAGTGTTTCGGTTTGTGAAGAAACCAGTGTCAATGTTTACAGGAGCAGCAGTACCAGACCATCTGTCACCACTATCGTGACCCGTAGTTGCACCAAAGTCAACCGAAATATTATCGGTAGAGTGGATAAGTTGCTCTTCACCCGTGATCGGTTCTTTAGTGAGTACCGGAGATGCAAACGCACTATCGTCACTAAGTGCAACCTCAAAGGTGTCAACACCGCCAGGCCCAGTTCCTACACCGTCGATTCGGACATAGTAAGTCTGTGCAGTAGTACCAGTGAAGTGACCAGCGAAGAATGCGTCATCAAGACCCGTTCCTGTAAATACTGTGTTGGCCTCACCAATCGCATCACCTTCGTTGAGACGATAGAAAGGTGCACCCTGAGTTACGTTAGACGTACCTACTGTGGTCTGAGAACCCAATACTGTAAGGTTACCGTCAACCTGTAGGTTTGTACCAATGTGTGCAGAAGATGTTACACGGAAACTGTTAACAGAGTGGTTCTGTTGATTGACCAACAGGATACCAGTGTCAGAGTCACCAGACTGCACAACCCAACCCAAACACATTGGGAAGTTGGGGTAAACCGGAGATGAGTTTTGAGTCAATCCAGGCCCAAGACCCACGAAGAAGTTTGATCCATCTGATAGACCGGATGTGTTTACATTAGTAAGTTGTCCAGAGATCAAACAGTGTCCGTAGGAGTTATCTGCAATGTCCTGTGCAGCAATACCCTGTGCGTTATAAGCGTTTACATCTGTCGCATCAGCGAGATCGACAGTCGGAACATTAAGATTTCCGGATGTATAGTTACCACTGAAATATAACGGTTGTCCTTTTCTGATCAAAGAACCCGTATTGTTGAATACACGTTGGTGTTCTTGAGTACCAACCTCGTGAACCATACCAGTGATATCATCATTATAGTTTAGAGTCTTATGTTTGTTATCGTAGTATAATAGACCTTCACTATACGGTTGATGTGAATCAAACAGTGTAGTATTAAATTGAACATTCAGAAGTGACGCAGAGTCAGCTTCAAGTCTACCTGAGACTTTTAATCTATCTTCAATACGTAGATATTCGTAGTGTTCACTGAATCCGTCTACAAGGATTGTACCAACACTAGAGTCAGAAGTCAGAACCTGACCAATATGGAAAGGATATCCAGTATCTACAGTAACTTCGGTTGATGTCCACTTACCTGCGGAATCAGCGGAAAGATATAGTGTAGAACCAGCAGCAAAACTACCAGTGTTTACATCACGGACAATACCGTATCTTGTTACCCAACCGTGAGCACCATCAGGAATGTCCATAGTCGCAAGACCACTAGGTTGTCCTGTTGCAGAAGCATTTGCACGTGCAAGAGATACTTGGGGGTGTTTACCGTGTGCAGTTCCCGAAATATATACCGCATCACCATTGTCAATCTGAGCACCAGTTAAGTTATGGACATAGAGGAATATCTCTTGTCCAATATTAAGAGTTACGTCAGGGTTTGGATTGTTCTGTGTATCAAGAACAAGTGATAGACCCTTTTGGTGATCAGAGTCAAAATACAATGTTCCAGCAGCATTTGAATGTCTTGATGTTAGAACATTAAAGTTGATACCATCAAGAACCGCAGAGTCCGCAGTGACCTTACCGAATGTTACGTCATCGGTTGTACCTACTGACTGTCCAACAGCAACCACGCCATTTGTGATTGTGACACCCGTACCACCCGAGAAGTGAGCACGGACTTCAGTTGCAGAAGGCCCTGTATACGTGATTGTACCTGTGCCTGCATTATAGGACAACGAACCATCACCACCAGAATCAGCAACGGAGATGGCGTTTTTCGCATCACTATCCGCACGTGCTGTGGTGTAGTATAAGTTGTTACCTTCAGAAAGGTCAGTAGTTGACTTACCAGTAAATGCAGTATCAAACCTTGCTTGTGTATAGTAAAGGTTAGTACCTTCTGTGAGGTCTGTCGTTGTGTAAGGATCAAGTGTAATGGTCTCAACGTATACACCACCATCAGCGGTGTTAATCGTGAAGTTACCATTCGCAGAGTCAAAGTTGATACTAGAGACACCCGCAACACTTACTGTTCCGATGGAGTCTACTTGACCCTGTGCATTGATGGTAACAACAGGAACCAGAGATGCAGAACCGTATGTTCCTGCGGCGACTCCTGTGTTTGTAATAGAGAACTCACCAGAATTGACTGTTAGTCCAGTACCGGCAGAGAAGTGTGCCCTTGCCTCTGTCGCAGAGGGGCCTGTGTACGAGAATCTACCAGATGCAGAGTCGTATGTTAACGATCCGTCACCACCTTGATCCTGAAGACCAATGGCGTTACGTGCACGTGTGTCCGTGTAATAAAGGTTTGATCCTTCTGCAAGATCACTTGTCGTTGCAGAGTCCATTGCGACATTAAAGTCGGAATCGAAACTTGCCTTGTTGTAGACGTTCTCAACTGTGAGTGAGATTACACCCGTAGCGGAGTCGTAATTGATGTCTCCACTTGCACTGATAGAAGAACGAACTCTTGCAGTTGTAAAGTACCGATTAGTAGAACCTTCTGTCAGACCGTCCGTAGTCTTATCACCAAATGCAGAGTCGAATCTTACCTGAGTGTAATAGAGGTTTTCGCCCTCACTCAAATCAGTTGTAGATGCACCCGCAAGAGAACTGTCAAATCGTGCATTTGTCCAGTAAAGGTTGTTTGTACCTTCTGTTACATTGTCTGTTGTTTTCGTAGCAAGACGTGCGTCGAACGAGGAATCGACTCTGTTTTGCGTGTAGTATAGGTTTGTACCTTCAACAAGATCAGTAGACGTGAAGGGGTTAAGAGTTATGGTTGCAGTGAAGTTACCACCATCCGCAGTGGCGATGGACATCTCACCTGTACCGTTATTATACCCAAAAGAGTCTACACCGGCAACATTTACAACACCAATACTATCGATCTGACCTTGTGCGTTAACAGTGAAAACGGGAACTTGAGATGCACTGCCATACGTACCAGAGGCCACTCCGGTATTGGTAATATCGATAACACCAGTTGTGGAGTTATATGTGAGACCAGTGCCACCACTGATCGCATTCTTTGCATCACTATCCGCCCGTGCGGTAGTGTAATACAGATTTACGTGTTCTGCGATGTCTCCGGTCGTAAGGTCTTGACTGTCACCCAAAGATACGGTATAATCATTAATTGTGATACCCGTATGCACCAACATAGCGTTGGAGATAGCAGGCAATGACGGTGAATCAAGTAAACCATCCGAACCTGCTAATTGTGACCTATCGTCTCTTACGAAACCAGAAGCTGTCAACAGACTGGACAGATATCTAGCTTTTGATTGTGCCATTAGACGTTCCCTTTATTTTCCTCGTTTTCACGCCAAGCGTGTTCTCTCTTATTTATACAATTTAGGCAATGAAGTATTGACCAGTAATCAAAACTCTACCAGAACTATTTGACGCCATTCCAACAGCAGTATAGTTCCCTGCCCCATCTTCTGTCTGAAGAATAATTTGTGTGGAATTCTTTTCCATTCTAGACAATAAGGTGTCACCATCTGTATAAGTCAATTGACCGTTTGAGGATACTGAGAAAGTATACTCCAATCCAGTCTCATCAAGAGAAGCCACGGGAAGTCCCGTAACAATCAAATCACCTGTACCCGTATGTCCACTCCATACGAGTTGTAGGGTAAAGTTGACAACGTTACCCATTCTTGTATATCTACCTACCTGTGCACTATATGTCGCAGTTCCCGCAGTCGTTGTTCCTTCGATAACGGGAGTGAAGGTAGTGTTTCTATATTCTTTGATCAGGTATTCGTTAGAAGTTCCTCCAACGTAAATACCTGCAGTGACCTTCACGTCTTCGTAAGAAGGTCTTTCCGCACTCTGTGCGTATGCCTGAATCTCTACTTTATCAGAAGAATCCAGACCGGCCGTAAAGTTAACACTAACACCGTCGATGGCAGAGTAGTCCGTATCCGGACTCATCAATACACCGTTGTTGAATACTTTTAACGAACCTACAGAATATGTGAGTAGGTTTTCGTCACTGTCGTTTCCAACGAGTTGTGTCTTACCACCACTATCTACGAAACTAAAATGATACGCTTGATAGTTTGTTGCAGCTGCCTTAAATTCAGGCAGTACGAAAATTTGTACAAAGTCGTTAAGGGCAGCGGGTACTGTCAGTACAACCGATGACCCACTAGTCGCAGTGTAGTCAACTTTAGGATCAAGAAGTACACCGTTCAGATATATTTCAAGATAATCCACAGCATAGTTAAGTGATCTGTTGTTGTCGTCAAGACCACTAAACGTTGTTTGTGCTGCACTACAGGTGTAATTGTATTCCGCAATTTGGAGAGAGGAAGTGTAGGCCTGAACCTGAATAACGTCACCCGAGTCCGCACCCGTGGTAAGTGTTATTGTCGATCCGTCAGTTCCAGTATAGTCCTTGTCTGAATCAAGTAGAATACCATTCAGATAGACATTACTACGTACAGGGGAATATCCTAATGTGTCCCCGTCAAAATCGTTTCCGGTAAATACCGTCTGGCCACTGTCTGCGCTGAAATAATATTCGTCGTATCCCGCAGCTTCTACAGTGTCTTCACCAATCTGTACAATCGATTCCGTACCGTCAACATTCTTTTTGATGAACATAAGTCCATCATAAGTGTTGATCGCAACTTCACCAAGTTCTAGTTGGTCAACTGTCGGTATCTTTCCGGCTACAGAACTTCTTTTAAGCCGAAATAATGTGTTTGACATTTGTCATCCTCTAGTCCAATATTGGATTAATTACACCCTTATATAAGGGTTGTCCCCCTTTCGAGGGACTTCAATACTTATTTTAGTATGTTCCACCATCAAGTTCAGATACAGTCACCGCACCAGATGTTACAGTGAATTGATCCGAATCGAAGGAGGCCACGCCAGGGTTAGTTACCGTGGCGAGTTCTGCGGCAATGGTCAGTTCATTTGAACCGTCATTGTATGTGAGGTCAATACCCTCACCCGCAGTAAGAAGGTTTGCAACCTCACTATCAACCAGTTGTTCAAATGTGACACCGTTGATTGTGAGAGAACCTGCTTCAACATTACCCGATGCAGTGATCGCACCTGTAACGTCGAGGGGTTTGTTAAATTGCCATTCGTCACCAGCAGCTGCATATGTGATAGTCGCATTTGCACCCGCAACCGTGATACCCGCACCATCTGCAGCGGCCGCATTTGCAGCACTGTCCGCAAGAGTGATGTTGAGATCATTGACCGACAACTCAGTCGAGTTGATCGTGGTTGTGGTTCCCTGAACCGTGAGGTTACCAAGGATAACCAAATCACCCGAATCCCCAACAGGGTTCGGATCAATATACATGATGCCGTTAACATCGGTAGTACTAATTGTGTTACCGTCGATCTGAATATTATCAACTTCAAGAGAAGTAAGACCAACAACATCGGTGATTGTGTCACCAAGGTTTACGGTTGTGCTACCGACAACTACAGTAGAATTGGCAAGTTGTGCGTTATCCACACCACCAGATGCAATAACAACATCACCGTTAGTTACTGTGAAATCGTTTGAGTTAAACGATGCAACACCCTTGTTATCAGAATCAGCGTCTTCACCAGCAACCGTAATAACCGCACCGGAGTGGGTTACATTGATTCCCTCTCCACCGAAGATGGCGATAGAATGCCCAGTAGGTGTTACAGTACCATCGTCTGTCTGTAGAGACTTGAGTACCTCGTCCACAAGTTCGATATCACCAGATGTCGCAACAAAGTCACCAGATCGGAACGATGCAACACCCTTTTGATCAGAGTCAGCGTCTGCAGCGGTGATTGTGATTGTAGAACCAGAACCGGAAGTATTGATCCCTTGTGCCGAAGTACCCGCAATGGTAAAGTCATGAGTAGCGGGAGTTGCACTTCCTGTGTCAGCAGTTACACCTTTGACAACAGTGTCTTCCAAAGATACGAAACCAGAGACAACATCAAAGTCATCGGCTTCGAAGTACGCAGCACCATGACTGTCTGTACTTGCATTTCTTAGGTTGAATGTAAATGTATTGGTGTCTTCATTGACATCAAGAGTGATGTTACCAGTGGCTGCAAAGGTGATATCCGAGTCGAGGATGCTGATAGGACTGGAGTTTATTGTCAGAGTTGTTGCGACAGGTACAGTTCCCGCACTATCAAGTTGACCTTGTGCATTTACCGTGAAGACCGGAATCTGAGTTGTAGAACCATAGGTTCCTGCAGCCACACCAGTTGCATCAATGTCATATGTTACGGTATCGTCTGTTACTGTAGAAGTAAGACCAGTACCACCAGCAAATCTAAGAGTACCAGAAACGGAAGAGAATTCGTCCGAGTCAGCCGCATCATCCGAAATAGTAAATGTTACATTACTAATCTGAGTATCGACGTAGAGTTTGTTGACCGCATCACTGTCTGCAATGGGCGTTGCAACAGTCGCAATACGAGAACCATTAACCGAAACTACTCCGTTGGACGGGGCGAGTACCAAACTGGCAGTTGTTGAGGAAATCGTATTGCCATTCAGGTCAATATTATCTACGATTAAGTGATCTAACTTAGAGTTGGAGTCTGCAATTAGGGCGGTGTTTGCAGTGAGTGTACCGAATGGGGCAACACCCTGTCCTCCCAACAGATCGACGTAATATTTACCACCGATTACTGTATGATTTACCGCATCTCCTGCGGTTTCTATTCCAGTACCTACGTAGAGTCTGTCGCCGCCGGCACCATTATAATAGGAATACGCTAACTCGCCCTGAGCTAGCGTTGTGGGATTGCCCGATACCCCACTTCGTTTGATTCTAATAATTGATGCCATCAGTATTGGCCTCCGTTAATTGTTTGTTTCTCTAGTTCTATTTTTGATTCCCATTGTTCAGTAGTTTCATTATAAACGAGAATACTTCCATCCACACGTGTGCTCACTTCAACATCATTAATACCACCAAGATTGGTAGCTGCTTGGTTATCAACTGCTTCCCACTTTTCAGTAGAAGAGTTGTAAACAAGAATATATCCATTCTCTTTTGTGGACGTATCAACTCCCGCCAAATTGTCAATAGACGTTGTGGCAGGATTAATCTTGCGTACAGGTTTACCAACCGTAACACGTTTTACAATTGAGACCCGCTTCTGTGATACGTTCTGTACTTGAATGGCCATCTGTTTACCTTGTCACAGAAGGTGATACTTTTACTTTGCCTTCCAGTACTCTTTCGATAATAGTATTACCATCGGAGTCTTGGAAAGAAATCTCTGCATCATAAAAATATCTTCCACGAGTATTCAGCGCATCGGTTTGGGTGTTTGTGAGGGAGAGGACAACAACTCCGGCCGCAGCAGGATCGCCAATGACAGCGGTGAAATCTACGATCTCATCACTGTCCGTGGAGTTGAAACTTCTTTTCATTTTTGCGGCAGCAGAAAATCCAGTCAGGTCTTTCTTAGACCCGTCCTGTTCAACCAGTTCGATCTCAATCGCAACGTCTGCGCCTTGATCTATGAGTAGTTCTTCGTAAGTCGCCATTCCCAGTTCCAGTGTTAAGTGAATACTTTCTTGTTTTATTTATATAAACAAGAAACTGGAAAATGGACTTATTCTCCGGTTATTTCAGAAATAACATCTTCTTGGAGATCGAGGGACATATCATTTGCTGAGAAGATAAAGGATACGGTGATACGTCTACAATCAGTTGAGGCTGCATGGTAGACAATCTTATCCTTCTCTCTAATGTGACCAAAGTATCCCGCCTTCAGTTGCCATCCGGGCTGGTCTTGACAGTGCACAACCTTGTTGGTCTTGGGGTCGAGATATTTAAACCAACCTTCCCCAGTCTCAGACCAAGTGAAGATCAGGTTGTAGCCTGGAGCATTCCAGTTGGTGTGCCATGAGATATATCCATCGGGGGGATAGTACGCACATAATGCATTGTTTCTCGTACCCAGAAACAACATCATCTCTTCATTGGCTTTATATATCCTATCTAGAAGTTCTTTCCTCACAATAGGATCGGAATCTCTTTCGAAAGCCTTGATCATTTCTTCGGGTTGGTTTGGTTTGAAGGAACGAGCGACCATGTGATCAGGGAATCCTTCGTGGGATTCTCCTTCGACATATCGCAAGTGGTTTAGATATTCATCACCAGTCCACTTTTCTTTGTGACCCACATCATTCTGATTTTCACACCAAACATGAACGTTATCCTCAAATGCTTCATGATTAGCAATATCAACATATTGATTGAGTAGATCAATCAACTCTTGACTGTTGATAGGGATAGTTCTCATACTCATAAAATATAACCGTCTTTATCCAAACCAGAAGAGTAGTGTCTCAAGACAATACCAGATTCAGGAGCGGGTGTTATTGCTTCATTCAGAGCGTTGTAGAAATTCCAACGGAGGTCTTCTTCAAAGATTCCTACCTTCAAGTCTTTGTACTTCGGTTCTTTCTCAACCAACCACCACAAGGAGAATTGATCCCAAGAACGAAGACTCTCACCATAACCTTCAGGCCACCATTCATGATCCATCTGTCGTCTAGTCAGTTCCCACCAGTCCCAGATAAATTCTTTCACGATAGGTTTAGACATATCGTACAGACAGACACCACCACAGAGGGTGAAGATTTGTTCACCTTCGGGACTGTCGAATCTACGTTCTGCATAAACATACTCACGATCATCTGTGAGTGCAGTGAACATGACATCGTTGTCGCCTAGTCCTTCGAAGACATGTTCGATATCTCCGTGTTCACATTCCATATCGGCATCGATATACATCGTGAGGTCATAGGGAGACTTTGCCATGCCCCACAGTTTCGCACGATAGTGATTGTTGCACCAGATTACTTGATCGAAAAGTTCACGATGGACTTCCTCAAACATCCACTCTTCACAGACTAGAGTGATCTTTGCGTCTTCGTAAAAATCTAGAATAGACTCTGCAAGGTTGACCGCATATCGATAAAAGTTGATCTTCTTGGATGCGACAATTACATAACCTTTACTCTTCTCCACTCGCAGCTTCCTCTTCTTTGCGCTTCATTTCTTCCATGACAATCATAATTGCATAGAGGTCTACCTCTACACGATTCTTTGCACGTCGAAGTTTGGACTTGAGTTGACGATTCTTAGAGTTCTTGATATCCTCAATCTCAAACGCTTCGAGCTTGTAGTTAAAGAGTTGTTCTAATTTACGTGCCTTGGCGTGTTCAAGTTCACGTTGTTTTTCTTCTTCTGCTTCACGCTTCTTACGTGAGTTACGTTCAGTTGTATTCTCATCGATGATGGATTCACCAAGAAGTTCAACAACCTCTGCGAAGTCGGGGTTTACATTACCTTCGTCATCGGCCTTACGAAGTTTCATTACTTGACGGGTAACACGTCCGACATCATCTTCCATCTCAAGGATGCAGTTAAGCATTTCCTTTTCGTCGTTTTCCCAGAACGCATTATCCATCCATTTTCTATAACTCATTTCAGTCTCCTATAAATGATCTACCAATGTATATAGTTCAATTGTTATGATACAGTATTCTGTATCGTTTGTCAAGCTGCCCTTACGTAAAGAGTGTACGTTTGAATCGTACTAGAAGTGGCCGCAATAGTTGTACCTGTATAATTACCCAAGAAACTTCTAGAGTAGTTACCCAAGAATTCTCTAGAATAATCACCAGTAAAGGTTCTCTGGTAATCACCTATATAGTCTCCAGCAAAGTCTCTAGTACTATCACGTGTACTATTCCGTGTGTAAGTAGACAAACGAGTTCTACTGTAGGTCGAAAGTCTTGTGCGGGTCGAGGTACGTAGTGAAGTTCTGGTATACTCACCCACAAAGTCACGTGAGTAGTTACCAATAAAGTCACCGGCAAAGTCAGTCACACGATCACGAGTATACTCCCCAAGGAATCCACGGGTATAGTTACCGATGAAGTTACCCAAGTAATCGCCTGTGAATGTTCTTGAGTAGTTTCCAGCAAAGTCACGTGAGTAGTTACCAATAAAGTTGCCAGTAAATGTATTAAGACTGTTTCTTGTGTAGTTACCCAAGAACCCACGAGTGTATTCACCAAGGAAGTCGCTCGTACTTGTACGGGTAGATGTCCTTGCGTAAGCAGATGTTCTGCTTCTGGTGTATGCTGAAGTTCTTGTTCGGTTGTAGGAAGAAGTACGAGTTCTTAGGGATGTTCTTGTGTATTCACCCACAAAGTTACCTGCGAAGTTGCCAAGGAAACTTCTAGAATAGTTACCCACATAATCGCCTGCGAAGTTTCTCGCATAGTTACCTACGAAGTTACCCACATAATCACCAAGGAATCCACGAGAGTAATTGCCTGTGTAATCACCAGCAAAGTTTCTTGCGTAGTTACCCGCAAAGTTACCGGCAAAGTCAGTTACTCTGTCACGGGTATATGCAGAACCACGAGTACGAGTTGATGTGCGAGTATAAGCTGAACTTCTGTTTCTCGTATAATCAGTTGCACGAGTACGTGTGTAATCTAATGTTGGTGTAGATGTTCGTGTAGACGTTCTTGCGTAATCACCAACGTAGTACAGGGTTCTCGTATAGTTACCTGTAAAGTCACCAGCGTAGTATAGAGTACGGGTATAATCACCAACGTAGTACAGAGTTCTCGTGTAGTTACCCACGAAGTCACCAGCGTAGTATAGAGTTCTCGTGTAGTTTCCAGCGTAGTACAGGGTTCTTTGATAGTTACCCGTAAAGTCACCAGCGTAGTATAGAGTTCTCGTGTAGTTACCTGTGTAGTACAGGGTTCTCGTGTAGTTTCCAGTGTAGTACACAGTTCTCGCATAGTTACCCGCATACGTTACGTTACGAGAGTAGTTACCCGTATATGATGCCGATCTGTTGTAACTAGTTGTCCGTGCATAATATCCAATACTAGTATAAGTTAAAACGTCTGGTTCATAAGGGTTATTATTAAACCGAACATAATACAGTGTTCGGGCGTAGTTCTGAGTTCTTGTGTAACTAGTCGTAGCAACTCTGGTTCTGGTATAAGCCACCGCACCAACACGGTTGCGAGTATACGCAACCCCTGCAGCACGGGCCCGAGTATACGTACCCGTTGCCGCTCTAACACGAGTATAATCACCCGTTGCAGTTCTTGTACGTGTCGATACACGAGTATACGTACCCGTTGCAGTTCTTGTACGAGTGTATGTGCCAGTCGGAGTACTTGTTCTGGTAGAGGTACGAGTATACGTACCTGTTGCAGTTCTGGTTCTTTGATAGTTTCCGGTTGGTGTACTTGTACGTGTACTGTTACGAGTATAATCACCCGTAGCAGTTCTTGTACGAGAATATTCTCCAACAAAGTCACCGGCATAATAACCCGTGCGAGTGTAGTTACCCACAAAGTTACCAACATAGTTACCCAAGAATCCACGGGCGTAGTTACCCACAAAGTCGCCTGCAAAGTTTCTCGCATAGTTGCCTACGAAGTTACCAGCAAAGTTAGTTACTCTGTCACGGGTATAAGTCGAAGTTCTGGTACGAGTCGAATTTCTTGTGTAAGCTGAATTACGTGTGCGTTGATAGTTGGTTGCACGTGTTCTTGTGTAAGTTGAAACTCTTGTACGAGTTGACGTTCTTGAATAAGTAGAATCTCTACCTAGAGTAGAATCCCTAGTAGAAGTTCTTGCATAGTTACCAAGATAGTCGCCTGCAAAGTCTCTTGCGTAGTTACCTGCGAAATCTCTAGAGTAATTCCCAAGGAATGCACGACTATAATTACCTACATAATCACCCGCATAAGATGATACACGAGTTCTTGAGTAGGTAGAAATTCTGTCTCTGGTGTAGTTACCAATGAAGTCGCCAACATAATCGGTGATGCGAGTTCTTGAATACGTAGAGGTTCTTGTTCTATTATAGGTAGAAACACGATCACGAGTGAAGTTGGTAACACGATCTCTAGTATAAGATGAAACACGTGTGCGAGTATAGTCGCCAATAAAGTTACCGGCAAAGTTGGTTACTCTATTTCTGGTGTATGTTGATGTGCGAGTTCTGGCATAGTTACCAACATAGTCCCCGACATAATCCCCCGCAAAGTCTCGGCTGTAGTTTCCGATAAACCCACGAGTGTAATCCCCGATATAATCCCCAAGATAACTTGACGTGCGAGTACGTGTCGAGTTTCTTGTGTAGGTAGAAACACGATCCCTTGTGTATGTCGATGCACGGTTTCTAGTATAAGCTGAGGTACGTGTTCTAGTGTATGATGTCTCAGCTGTGTCTTTCTTAGTGTCTGTGGCAGTACCTACCGCAGTCCACGTACCAGCATCTGTAGGTGCACCCTGCGAAGCAGAACGCAACTGATAAGAACCAATCTCACCAGCCGTTGCACGAATATTTCTTACGAACGCACCAATACTATCAGAGATGTCTGAATCCGCCATCTCTTGAGTATCACCATCACTACGAAGACCAATAGGTCTGACCGTAGTTGGTGCAGTCATTGCATTTCTCTGATAAATGTTGTATGTTACACTTGTACCATCGGTCTGTGTATCAGTAAAGACACCGGCAATGTGTGCTGCATAATCTCCGCCAGGCGAAGACGATCCGAGTTTGAATACGCCAGGATAGTCGGAAGTTGCGATACGAGAGTTAAGTCTTCTTGCAAGGACATTCATGTCCGAGTCATTCATTTCGTATAAACTTGGTGTTGAACTAACAGTCGTATAACCAACAGGACGCAAAGAACCAGATGAGGGTGTCTTCGTTCCCGCAGTCTGGTAAACAGTCGTTGTGGTTGATCCGCCAGTAATCGAAGAGGCAGGGTGTGTCCCAACCGCTTGATTGTAAAACGTATCTACATATGAACCAATGGTTGTGTTGCCAGCAGATGTCAGTGTGATGTCACTCACATCATTGGATGTTCCTGTTAGGTTATCCTTACCAACCACATAGGCCAAATAGTTCTCTTCAGTAGAGGTCATCTCCTGAAGATCGCCATTCGTTCCTTCTAGTTTTAGTGGTATGTTCGAAGACATTAAAATTTCTCATCCATATCGTTAGTTCTTCCTCTATTTATGCATATCGAACATACAAGGTGTACGTTTCAATGACTGAAGTGGAAGAACCAATCGTGGTTCCAACGTAGTTTCCTAAGAAACTTCTGGAATAATTTCCGACAAAGGTTCTAGCATAATCACCAGTAAAGTCTCCTGCATAACTGGAAACCCTTGTTCGTGTGCTCGTTCTGGCATATGTGGAGTCTCTATTTCTGGAGTATGCAGATACACGATCTCGACTAAAGGTATTTAGTGAGTTTCTTGTGTAGTTCCCCAAGAAACCTCTAGAGTAATCCCCGATAAAATCACGTGAGTAGTCAGTAATTCTGGTTCTTGAGTATGCGGATGCCCGTCCACGAGTATAGGCAGAGACTCTTGTTCTTGAATATGTAGAGGGACGTGTCCGAGTAGAGTTTCTGGTGTAGGCCGAGACTCTTGTTCTGGTATATGATCGTGAATAGTTACCAACAAAGTCCCTAGCATAATCACCAACAAAGTTACCCGCAAAGTCTCCAACAAAATCTGTAGAACTTGTTCGGGTTGAGGTACGTGTGTACGTTGAGTTTCTGGTGCGTGAGTATGCTGAATTTCTGGTTCTACTATAATTACCTACGAAGTTTCTACTATAACCGGACGTTCTTGTACGTGTTGATGTACGAGTGTAATCACCTAAAAAGTTACCAGCATAGTCTCCTAAGTAGTTACCCGTAAAAGAAGTAATGCTGGTTCTTGTATAGTTACCAGTGTAGAATGCTGTTCTGGCATAGTACAAAAAACGACTGTACATATTGCCGATAGGAAATCCTTCGGCATCTACGTTATCTGGGCCTTGTATATAAAATATAAGTCTACCATACTGTACAGCAGAAGACCTAACTGTAGTATAATTACCTATAAAGCTAGGAGATAATGTATAGTTACCCGTATAATAAGCAGGGCCGATAAAGGTCTGAACTTCAGACCAAGTATCGGGGTTTCCAAATCTAAAGTAGTACCCGTCACGGACACTTGTGCGAGTATAGTCAGGGTAAATCGCATCTCTGGTGAAATCTCTTGTCGATGTACGTGTTGATGTACGTGTATATTCGCCTAAAAAGTTTCCTGCAAAGTTTCGGGAATAAGAGGATACTCTGGTTCTACCATAGTTTCCTACAAAACCACGACTGTAATTCCCTGTGAAAGAACGACCATAGTTACCAACAAAATCACCAGCATATGCAGAAGTTCTTGTGCGGGTTGACGTTCTGGTTGACGTTCTGGTATAATTAGAAGCTCTAGTCCGAGTAAAAGCACGAGAATAATTACCTTCGAAGTTTCTAGAGTAATTGCCTGTGTAGTCACCCGCAAAGTTTCTGGCATATTCTCCAAGGAAGCCTCTGGTATAGTTACCACCAAAGAGTCTAGTGTAGTTACCAACATAGTCACCAGTGTATGCAGAAGTTCTGGTTCTGTTATAAATGGAGAGTCTGGTTCGGGTGTAGTTACCAATGAAGTCGCCTACATAATTACCCACGAAGGTTCTGTTATAATTACCTTCAAACGTTCTTGAGTAGTTACCTACATAATCTCCAGCAAAGTCTCTAGTACTGGTGCGTGTCGATACACGAGTATAGGTTGAAGCTCGGTCTCTATTGTAAGTCGAAACTCTTGTACGAGTATATGCAGTCTCTTCCAAGATTTGTTTAGTGTCAGTCGCAGTACCAACGGCTCTCCAAGAACCCGTCAGAGGTGCGCCCTGAGAACTTGACCTTAATTGATAAGACCCAATACTATCTGCAATTGCACGTCTAGTCTTCGCACGTTGACCCAACGAGATTTTCATCTGTCGGTTCGTCATCCGTTCAACACCCTGATATGTTCCTGTGCGGCCGCTACTTCTCTTAATAGACATGAGTGCGGTTACAGTACCATCACTGTCTAAAATACTGGTAGGTTGTGCTTGCGTTGTTCTACGATATATGTTATAATTAGCAACAAGTCCACTATTGAGAGTATCAGAGAACACGTTAGATATGTGTGTGGTGTAGTCTCCGCCAGGCGAAGAAGAACCAAGTTTATATTGACCAATATAATCAGATAGTGCGATACGGCCGTTGAGACGGTCAACCAAACGGTTCATGTCTGAATCTGCCATCTCATGCACACCCTCCAATAGACTGGTAGGCCCGTCTGTCGGAGGATTATAGTATGAGACTGGTTTACGGAAGTCCGAATCGGTTTCGGATGCAGTTCCCGCAACCTGATAGAGGGTGGTCTCCGTTGTTCCTGAAGTGATCGAAGAGCCTGGGTGTGTACCTATCGCCTGATTAAAGAAAGTATCTAAATGAGAGCCAATAGAAGTATTGCCTGTCGAAGTAAGCGTAATATCACCGATATCGCTACTTGTTTCGACAAGATGAGTTCCTACCAGATATGACAGATAGTTTTCTTCGGTACTACTTAATCTCTTTAAATCGCCTTGATCCGGACTTTGGAGTTTAAGCGGTTTACTTTTCGCAATTGGCATTCCACCGTCCTTTTATTAAGTATTTAAGAGAGTGCCATTCTCATCATAGATATCCACTACTCTACTTGCCATATGGTTCAGGGCGTTTACAATACTTGCAGTCGCTCCCGCACTATCAAAGAATGCAGCAAGGTTTGCAAGTGATCCGATTCTAGCGTCCAGTGTTCCAGCGCTGTCTTGAAGTTGTTGTACGTCACCCGCAAGCACGTTGAGTGCAGCCACAACATTTGCCTTGTCTGAGGCAGATACGAATGTGGTTCCATCCAGATCAGATAACGTACCAACTGCACTATCTAGATCATTGATTGCAGTCTTAACCGGAGTAGACTTAACCCAACTATAAGGATTATCTACATTGTAAAGTAGAGTAGCACCAAGAAGGGTCTCGTTGGAATCCATCTCAGATTCTAGGGTATTTAGTCTTCCCGCATGAAGTGCAATCTCTCCGGCTGCAGAATCTAATTGATCATGGACTTCGTTGATCGCACCACCCAAGTGACCGGATTCGGTGTTGAGCGAAGTACCTTGATAAACATCACCAGCGAATGTTGCACGTTCACCTGAGTCAAATGTTACCGCAGTGACATTCTTAGACTGAATGATAAGGTTGTCTCCAACCCCCCACTTTAGGTTACCGTACTGAGTACCATCATCTTTGAGGTAGATGTTACCGCCGCCAGCGTCAAGGTTAATGTTAGACGAAACGTCAAGGGTCAACACACCAGTTCTTGAAATGGTTGTGCCACCCATCGTGACATTACCACCTGTGGTTACTGTACCACCAGTCGTTACGTTCGCACCAGAGAATGTCAGTGCAGTAGTCGTACCAGACTTGACGATCAGGTTAGAACCTGTCGCAGTCAAAGAACCGTAGGTTGTACCACCGTCTTTAAGGAATACGTCTCCACCATTTGCATCAAGGACAATATCCAATTCTGCGTCTACGGTGAAATCACCTGTAGTGTTGTGAGTGGCTGTATTCGATGTGTGAGTATAATCACTGTCAGTAATCGTCTGATTGCCTACAGTTCGAATGTAGTCACCAGAGATACTGTCTGTCAGATTACCTGTTACTGTGGTAGTGTTTGTCGCACCCAATTCGTGTGAGATTCTGGTTGTACCGTTACCTTTCAGGTTAACCGTATTACCACCAGCGTCTAGGTTGATGTCACCAGCCACGTCATAGGTGAGGTTACCTACAACGTCGATTTCTTGGTTCGTACCAAGAGTATAAGTAAATCTCTTAGAACCACCATCCGCAAAGTAGATGTTGTCTCCACCCGCATCAAGGATGATGTCTTGAGATGCGTCGAGAGTATAGTGTCCAGTTACCGCAACGGTATTACTGTCACCCATAGTATGCTTGATTCTGGATGTACCAGAAACTTGCATATCTATATCCGCTCCGGCAGCATCTAGGATTATATCACGAGAAGCGTCAATTGTCAAGTCATTTGTTACTGCCATCGTTTGATTCGATGGAGTCAATGTGTAGACAATTCTGTTCGCACTGTCAGTCGTAAACGAAATAGTCGCAACACCCGCACTGTCTGTGTTCAGGGTGAAGTCAGATGCATTGACGAATAGAGCATTCGCAGAGGTTACGATACCGTTGGACTGGAAGTTATAAGCCTCAGTCCCGCCGTCTTTGATACGTACTCTGCCTGTGTCTGCGTCAAGGATAATGTCCCCAACTGCGTCCACTGTGTAAGTAGAAGGTGCGTCAATCTCGTAGGTTGCATCGTCTGCAAGAGTGTGAGTTACTTCGTCTCCACCCGCACCGTTCTTGAATCTGATTTGGTTACCGTCTGCGTCAAGGGTGATGTCACCCCCTGCATCGATCTCAAATGTACCACCAGTCGAATCTGCTGTTACGATCTTACCCGCAACAGTAATGTCGAGTGTGGTTGTTGTTCCTAAAGTAAGTTGTGCGTACTGTTCAGAGTCCTTGAGGAAGGTAACATCACCCCCATCCAAGTTGACTTCTAGGTCACCCGCACCATCAAACCGGAAGTTACCTCCCGCATTGATCTTGAGTGTACTTGCATCAAAGACAGCTTCGATCTCGTTGATCGCATCCCTGATTGTATTCGCTTCAACATTAAGAGTATCGGAGTCACCACCGATATATGCGTCGATGGCATTGATCGCACCCGTCATACCACTGTCACGTACACGATTAATCGCATACGAGAGGTAGTTCAGATCGTTCTTGACATCACCACCGCCAAGCCCGTGAAGGTCAGAATCTAGTTCGTTTAAGGCACTTACAACATCGGAAGAGTCTGATCTCTGTGCAACATCGGTATTACCCTCAGTGAAGGCTCTAGACGTAGTAGTCAGAAGATCAGGGTCGCCGACATTGTTAGAGATGGTGTTAAGATTGTCTCTAAGAATCTTAAACGAATCTGTTAAAGCTGTAATTGGACGTGCCATCTATAATTTCTCTACTATTTGCGAAAGTAAACTCTTGATATCAGACATCTCATCTTTTAGAGATTGTACGTCTTCCTCAAGTTGTTTCTCTTTGAGGTGTTGTTCTTTTAACAACTTTTTTCTTTCACGTGCTGCCTGTATCTCTTGTTTATTTATATTTAAAATTGCCCCCGTATTCGTATCACGGACGAAATCGTTTTGTCCTTCAATATCCTGATATCTTGACATTTTACACCGCCAAAGCAATTGCCCTCAAGTCACGAATGACTGGAACCTTTGCACTATTGGTCGAATTCATAACAATTTTCAATTGGAACTGTCGGAAGTCTGACATATCCCCACCATTCAAGTTATTCACGTCACCAAATCCACCGATGGTATATCGATATTCACGGAAAATGGTTTTGTTAGTGTCTGAAGGCAGAACGTTATCCGCAGAAGCCAAGACCCAATTCTTTCTAGATAGTTCGTCTTCAGCCTCACCAGTTCTATACCACAACTGGAAACTTGCCTCGGGCGGTTTGTTCGCAGCAAGAATCACTTTCAGACCTGTCGCAACTTCTTCTAGAGTTACAGGTTTGGTTAAGTGTTTGGACAAAGAACTACCCAAGAACGGATGAGATTCCGGCACATAACTCAGAGGCACATTGAATCCGTCTGTTGATGCAGAATCTTGTTTGTCGATCATGTTACCGATCATGGTCAGACCCGCACGTTGCATATCAATGACAGGTGAAACTTTACTATCGGTTGTTGTCAAGTTCAACTGAACAATTGCAGACTTAGGATAACTGTATGTGCTGAGTTCTGTTGCCTCTTCGTTCGGATTGATAATACATCTAGGTGCATTAAAGTAATTGTTAGACTTGTTCTTAATCAAAGTGAACTGAGAGTCTTGTACAAATCTACCCGAAGACGAATCTACTAGAGAAGAGTTACTAGTAAACTTAGCAGAGAATGTGATGTCTGTAGTCGGAACCTTCATGGTTTGAATAGAAGGCCATACCAAGTCGAATGTCGGTTGGAAACTACCACTACACTTACCGTTACCAAACCTTGCTGCGATAGTGAAATCACTGTCCGCAAGGAATTCATAACCAGTACCGTCTACAGAAGTTACTTGTCTCTGACCAATAATACTTGATCCAAGTACACCATTGTATCTGGTATCGGAATCAAGACCTGTGATAGTTGTGAGGTCTCCCTGACGTAAACCGTGTCCTCTATGAATCACAGTAATTGTGGCTGGATCACCAGAATCAATATTCTCCTGACGTACAACAAAGGGGCTCTTCGCAAGTACTACGGGGTCTTGGTTTACGTTCTCAAGGAACACATTACCCGAAGTCTGGAAGTCTGCACGGAACAACTTGTACGCCAAGTCTTCTGTCTGAGAAGGTTCCCAAAGGAAAGAGTTCTGAGACTTGAAGAGAGAGGCCAATGAAGGTTGTTCAGAGATACGTCTTTCTGTCGAACCAAGTACAAAGTCCTCAACACGAGAGATGTAGGTTCTGTACTTCATAGAAGGTGTCATCAGAACGATTGCATACTCTGTAAGAGGTTTCAGATAGATGGGTTCGTCGAACTCAAAGTCCGTACCGTTTGCCAACATCTCATCGATAGTCGGGTCTGTGTAGGTGTCAGTGATCGCAGTTACCTCAGAAGCCTGCAGGAACTTACGACTTCCAGGCACAATCTCAGAAGAAGCTGGAACACCGTTGATTACAGGACGGATTTGCATTTCTACGGGTAGACCTTCATCATCCTTCGTTGCAAAGTATACCCGTACTTTAGTGAGGAATGCACCATTAGGCGCATCCACATCCACAAAGAAAGTCTGAGCCAGAGGGTCACGTGGTAGGAAGATTGTGACGTTGATCGCCTGACTATCAATAACTTCTGAGTTAGTTTCTTGGCCGAGTACAACCTCAGTCTGTGTAGAACTCGTCTGAACATCCTGTGCAGTAGACTCCACGATAGCCACATCTGTACTTGTCGAGAAAACACTCTCGGTGTTATTGGACACAGAAGTAGAAGTACTTCCTGTTACTTCAAGAACACGAGTACTGTGGATAATATCTTGTACGGGTTCGATGTCACCTGTAGATGTGAAGTTAGTCTTAGCGAAAGACAAGGCTGCATCCGTATCAGGAACACTTACGTCATAGAGAGCAAACTCTCTCGTACCCGTTGCAAAACGCATAGCGGAGTTGTTGGGAATTTCAAACTCACCATTGACCGTACCCGAAGCGTCACTAATAAGCAATTCATTACCCGCATTCTGTTCACTGTGCGTTACAGAAGGAGTGAGGTTTGCGGTTCTTGTCTCGGGGTTTCTGTCGGAGTGACGTACAAAGTTCGAAGTCGCAATACAGAAAGTTCCCACGTCCGTATCATCAAAGAACGGGAAGTATCTTGTGTTGGGACGAAGACCATCACCACGGAAAGAGACTTTGCGTGAACGCATCCAAGGAATAGAGATCAAGTCAAATACACGTTGACCAACAACCTCACGAACAGTATGTTCACCTGAAATACGGTTTACTGTTGTGGTTGTTGACACATTTGTTGTGATCTGAGTTTCTGTAGTAAACTCGGTTTCCGTTGTAGTCGTAGTCGTCTGTTCTAGGGTAGTTGTATCAACAGTTTCAAGGGCTTCACGAGTTTCTGAAGTGGTGGTCTGAATAGTATCAACTTGACCAGTTTGAATTGTAATCCCCCCGGCCTGACCAGCGAAAGCCCTTCCATCATTGTTAGCAACCCACAAGTCTTGACCCACACCCACAATGGCCGCTGTTCCAGTTTCGCCCCCTAAACCCCAGTCTGTCGAAACCTCTTCGGTTGACTGAGAAACAACGTTGGTCTGAGTACCCAAAGATGTGGTGTTACTGGTTGATCCAGTTACAACCCAATCGCCTTGTTGTTGGGACGTTGAAGTACCACTGACAAAAGGTTCTAGGGTATTACTTGTGCGACTTGTAGATGTACCAGTCACCTGTCCCTGTGAAGCACCAACTTGAAGGTCATCAAGAGGTACACCACCCCAATCCCATTCATGGTTGTTCCAGTTTACCGCATTGGACGTATCCAGTACTGAGGGTTGATCGATGATCTGAGGAGGTTGAATATCAATCTCTTTCCAGTAATCGGAAGCAGGAGACATGGTAATAGAACCAACCAACTTCTCAACGAAGAAGGGGTTCAGGTTTTCTACTCTAGATGCAACACCCTGTTCGTAGAAATCAGCTTCGGTGTAATCAAGAGTGATCAAATCGCCACTCTTCTTAACACGCAACTGGTTAGAGTTTGCAGAATCAAAACGAAGATCGATAACCGATTCTTTTTTGCCAGGCCTCATAAACTTCTTCTGAGGATCAATGGTGGCACGGTGTTCCGGACTCTGAGTGTCAGTGAAAGAGTGGTTTGCAAAGTTGTCTACAAAGAAACCGGACTTGGTTCTGTCTGCACCCGCAGAGTCCAATGCTTTCAAAGCTTGTGTCTTGAGTTCCAACATCGACAATACGGCCATTTCTTCAACCTTGTCGAGTTTGGTTTCTAACTTGTTGATGTCCGCCATCGTGTATCCTTTCAAAGGAAGGATACGACTCTTCAAGTCTTTGGTGTGAAGAGTGAACGGATTCATTTCGAACTTATACAGATCGATACAGTCTGTAGGAGTTTCGGAAAACTGAGGATCAAGAGAAGGCGTTCCCTGAAGATATCTCAGTTCACCCATCTTAGAAAGAACCAGTTTGTCCTTACGAGGCAGATAGAATTCTGCATCCATCTCAACCGTATCTGTGGGTTGAGGAAGTTCGTTAACTGTTACAAAAGTTCCAGCACCGTCTGTAGAGGGACGGAAGTCCAGAACGTCACGAAGAGAAACAAGTCTTCGGTTATTCATACGGTGAGCAGGAATATCTACATAGTCAACCTGACCTGTATAGGAGTTGACCGCAAAGAAATCTCCTGTACCGTGTGAGAAGTACTTGAATCTAGCGAATATGGTTGTACCATTACCACCAGCGGAGTCCGTGGTGATGGGGCCAGTTCCTTTCCAAAGAAGTTTACCATCATCGTAGTGTGTATCACGATGACCAGTGTCTAAGGTAAAGTTGGTGAAGATGTTGGTGCCATCAGAGTCATTCAAACGAACTCTATTCAAAGAGAAGATGTCCGACTCACCTAGAGAAAGATACTTAACACCATCACCGTCAGAATCTATTCTACCAGTAACAGTAGTTTCTGTCAAGGTTTTGGGTCTAATTTTTGATTGACCCTTCTTGACATATGCGAGAATTTCTACTGCAGCACTGTTGGGAAGACCGCTGATTGTTGCGGACGTTCCACCGCCTGTCAGAGAAACGCTACCAGCCAAGAAACCGTCAGATGCCGATGCGAACACCCAATCATTGACGTTTTCAAAGTTTTCACCAGTAGTGGTCAGTGCAATAGTTAACTCACCAGACCCCGTGGTTGTTCCAGAGAATCTTCTTTGTACTGAAAGAGAAATGCTACTAAAGCTCTTGGGTCTAGGCACGGGAGAATCGAACAGAAGTGTTTTCTGTTTGGTTTCTCTTAGTGTTGTGTTATCACTGAAATCGATATTGTAATAACTAGAAGTACCAGTACCTACCGATCTTACGTTACGAAGACTCTTCGTATTGTCTGTAATTACTGAGTTGAATACATGGAGTCTGTACTGAGAGTTTTGGAACTCAGTCAATGCACGAACGTTGGTTGTACCAATTACGCTACCCGTTGCGCCAACACCATCATAAAGATTTACTTGTTGACAGTCATCAAAGTTCAACATACCCTTCGCACCAAGTGCGTCAGATACCAAGAAGTAGTTACCGTAGTTTGCAAGAATACCTTGATTGTCTACAGTTGTGGTTTCCTGTGATCTCTTTACGACAATGGGTGTGGACTTAAGTTTTTCTACACGATATCCATCGATGTATGCAAGGCCAGGGTCAACGACTAACTTAAACGTAGTATCGTTGTTAGGTATAAACTTTGCCTTGAAGTACTTCTTAATGAAGTTACCATGAATCTCACGAACACGTGTTGCAACATGTTCTCTAATTTCGTTGTATCCCTCAGATGCAGATACCTTAGAAACTTCTTTAGAGTCTGCAATGTCTGCATAGGGTACGTGGTTGTCTTCAGCATCCAAGTCTTCCAGTTTAGAAAGGGTCAGACGAATACGATATCTGTCTGCGCCAGGCGACGATCTGTTGGGTGTCGCACCTTGGTTATCAAATAGTGCAGCATTGTCAGACGAAGTAACAATATCTTCTGTTACTTTAAAAACAATTTGTCCAGTGTAGTTCTGAGTATACTTGGAAAGATAGATACGTTGCTTCGGAGAGAAGACAAAACGTCCCACTGCGAAGAATGAACCTTCGCCCGTTGCGTATGCAATACCTCTACCCGTTGCGGGGTTGAGTGCTGTATTTTCCTGTTGCACATCGAAGGTATATGTGTTACCATCGATTGTACCCGAAAGTGTTTCATCCGGAGTTACACGAGGTGCAGTTTCTCCCGAACTAGCTTCAGGAGTATCCAAGTAAGTTACATAAAGTGTTTCCGGATCGGTGTCAGTTGCCGCAAGGACATCCTCGACACGAATTTTAATATTACTTGTCTGTCCAACAAAAACGTTGCCGATGATACTAACATTGGAAGGAAGTGGTGTGGTTGCTTTGATTTTAACAAACTCAAGGTTTCTTTCAAACGCAGAACCCGCATTGTTTACAGGCGCACCATCACGGAAGACATTCTGTCCCAGACGTGTGATCTCTTTCTGAATGATCGTCTGAAGTTGTGTCAACTCACGGGCTTGCAAAGCACGTCCGCTGTTAAACAGGATACGATGGTATCCATCACTATCAGCGTGATCGTCCTTGTATGTTGTCTGGAATACTTGTTTATTAAATATCTTTGGCATTTTATTCTACAACCTTAGAGTTGAATTACGATTTTGATGTCTTCGGTCTGGTCAGTCGATCTAATTACTGCCGCACGATTATCAATATATAGGAGTTCACCCGACATAGGATCAAACTCTCCTCTTAGAATATTACTTACTGTTGCAGTAGTTGAACCACCACCCTCTACAATAGAAATAGTCTCACCAGAATCAAATTTACCATATCCAGTGTAATCGCTTTGGTGGAAGAAGATTCCGTTAGAGTCTACATCATCAATGTATGCTTTCGTTCCGGATGTCGAACCCTGAACGATAAGATCGTCCACGAATGGGCCATCGTTTACTGCCGTCAATATAAGTTTGTCTAGACCTGATCCAGTTTCTTGAGTGAATACTGCATCACTGTCCCACTGTTTGATATTCTTAAGTAATGTTACTTGACGGAAGTCTTGATCAATTAAGAAAGAACCATCTTCTGCACCAGAAGGTTTGGTGTTGAACATGATAGCACCAGACTTAAGATCGTCACGAGGGTCTGCACCGATACCATTATCAGGCCCGATGATTGCACGTGCTTGTGCAGAGTCACCACCACCGCCGGTGAGTGTAACACTTGCACGAGTATAACCCGAACCAAATGCAATAGAACCGTCAGAACTGTCAAGTACTGTAAGCTTGGTTAACTGACCACCAACAACTGTTGCAACGGCCTTTGCGTTACTACCATCACCTCTAATAGTAACTGTGGGTGCAGACGTGTAACCCGAACCGTTGTTAGTTATTACATAACTCAACACCTGTCCAGGCACAGCGTTCTGTTGAACCAACTGTTGTTCCACGTCTTCCGCAGGAGAGTCAGAGTCTACTCCAATCTCATCCAATAGTAGAGTAGCATTTGCACTGTCTTGTACTTTCGAAACGGGGATATACGCAGTTGAGATGAACTTTGACGCTTTCAATGCACCGATGGAGTACAGGAATTTCCACATATATCCGTCAGCCGTACGGAAAGGTGTACCTGTAGTGTTACCAGTAGGTTGCACTGTTGATGCGACTACTTGAGGAGGGTTAGCGTTTGTTCTACCCTGTTGTAGACACATGTAAATCTGTTGGTTAGAGTTCATCACGTAGTATGCATTGATGGGATAACCCTGTTGGTCATCATCATATGCAGAGTATACTGCACCAGAAGTCCAGTTATAACGAGGAACCACAAATGTTTGGTCAGTGATATTCTTCACTGATTGAATCGCAAGACGTGCAATACGTGCATCTCGCAACGAGTTCTCAGGATTGGGAGCAACATCAGAGTCGTTCCAGTCTTCAGAACGTCCAATGCCCGCATAGTAATAATTATCAGAGTCCTTGATATCGATCAGGATATCTCTGATAGAGTTCTTTCTTTGTCTGTCAAAAACTACGGCTGCCATTTGTTTGTCCTATTTAACTTAATATTGCACCAGCGGAATCGATGCCTGTATTTATTACGATCCATTCAGCTGTATCCCAAACGAGAGTGCATGAGTGATTTACTGGTAATGTTATTGTACTGAAGTTCTGCAAATTTGCGGGTGTAATCGTCGCAGTACCACTGTTCTGGTTAACCAGATACTTGATCTCACCTCTCTCCGCACCATCGGGCATGGTGATAGTCAAAGCACCACCAGCGTTAAAGAATGTGAGAGGCACATTAACATCAACTCCACCGTTAGATGTCATGATCTGATAACCAAGTTTCAGTTTACTCTGAATTTCTACACCACCATCACCTTTTGCTTTCAAACCAAGATCGATGTCGGCATCTGTACCAACTGCTTCAAACACAGGTGTGTTGTTGTTGGTTTGATTGGTGATCTTAAAGTGATTGACGGCTCCAGGCGTTGAGATAAACTCAATAAGTTGGTTACCAGCACTATCTTGCAACTCTGTTCCAATCTTAGGATTGTTCAACATAGGTGCATTAATTGTCTTGTTGTTTAGGGTCTGAGTGTGATCGTTGAAGGTAAACTCATCACTGTCTGTCAGAGAAGGCAGATAGATGTCTGTGTACTGAGACAAAGGTAGTGCATGGATGTGGAACGTATGAACCGCATCCGCACTCTCCGCAATGAAAGGCTGAACCAAGGTTGTAGTAAGAACCGTCTTGTTTGCGATTGTCTGAGTTGCAGAGTCAACCGTCACTTCGCCCGTAAAGTCGGGGAAGAGAATCGTGTTATCAGAAGTGGGTTCTTCTTTACCAATCTTGGTATCCCAGATGTTACCATTTAGGATAAGGTGGTCACTGTCAAAAGAAACCTTAGGCATGAGGACAGAACTATCTCCACCAAGTTTCTCATAGATTTCTTGGAAGTTCTGTTCAATCTTCAGGCCTGCGCTACGGAGGGTATCACCCGTTCCGTCATTCGCAGTTGTTCCTCTGTTGATTACCTGTCTAGTCATTGTCGGTTTACCCTAAAAACTTATAGTTCTATTTATACCAATTTACGGTACATATGTGTTGTCAATATTTTTATTGTAGTCAGAATCCAGCAATTCATCAAGGTTAGTGATTCCGTCTGAATCCACCCAATCGAACTTGTCTTGATCGATAGTTTCTGTAGAAGAGAAGTCCATAGACGATCCTTGACGATCCGAATCTTCGTCGAATGTAGGTGCATCTGCTTCAAGGTACTCAGCCAAGGACGAGTACATGTCAGCAAGTTCACCAACCGTTCTGTTCTGTAGGTCGATAATATCGTTACCGCCAGGGTTCGGATATGTAGATTCTGAACCAAGAGTTGTTCTGAACACTTGTACTGTTCCATCTGGTGCGTTGAAATTAAACAGACCAGTAGCACTTGTGATCGCTCTGGGCTGAAGTGATGCAAAACCTTCAAGTTCGAACTCAGGAATATCTTGTAAGCCCGGAGGTGGTTGATCCTGAATGTTTAGATCAAACACACCAACAAGTTGTACTTCCGCACCAAGGTACATACCAGCAGGGTGCGTAAACAACTTGTATGGTTTTCTCCATTGCGATACTGAGAGTTCACTCTTAATCAGAATTGCAAATTGTTGATACAATTTATCATCGGTGATGTATCTCTGAGATTCTGCACCAATTCTAGATTCACCAACGTTGAAAATTTGTTCCTTTGTGTAGACCACATCGGGGTCAATAGCAAAGAACGTTCGAAAGAACTGTTGAATAGAATACTTCGTACCCTTCGATCTATAAAGAGTACTTGAATATTTTGCAGCCGCTCTCTTATCTTGGAAACCTTCGAAGTATGACTGTCCAAGAAGGAGTTCGTCCTCAATGAAGGACAACAATTTCAAGTCTGTTTGAGTTATATCACGTGTGTAGAATAGTTCTTGAATGAGATGTGAAGGAGACTCTATCGTTTCTTCAAAGTCAAAATAACCCTCAAGAAACTTGACAAAGTTGGGATAACTCTCTACAATATGTTGTGGGAGAGCCTCTTCAATCACATACTCACGGATATTGGGTTCACGTCTCCCAATATCGATAAGAGTTCTATCTACTACTGTATGACTCATTAGTTATCTGCATCCGTTATTACTGCACGTGCAACCGATCTAGCGGAATCGTGATTTAAGATGTATTCTCTTGTCGGAAGTATAACGGACTGGTTTGCAGGAACTACCGCCAACTTAATGTAGTTGTTACCACCAATAACCTGATCCACCTGTAGACCGACAATCTCTACCTTACCAAGGTCAGCGTTATAAGAACCCACATTATCTACAATAGGTTTATTAGTTGTTAGGTTGATCACTTGCAACTTATTGGAGTTGAGTTGGTTTCTTACCTGACAGTTCTGATTTTTATATGAGAAAGTGGACGATGTGATTCTATACAGAACATCGTCGGGGGATGCAATCGCTACAGGGAAATCAAGTGTGTGATCTTGTTCTACTAACAAGGACGGGAAGAATCTCTGTTGCATCTTAACTTCTGCACGAGAAGAAAGGACTGCAGGAGAAACATCGTCAACTAGAGTTAACAGGTTCGATCTACGGAAAGCCTGTCCAAACTTACCTGTGTTCTTTGCAAAATAATTATTTACTACCGATCTGACATTTTCCTGAATTGTGTTCAGGGACAGGGTTGTTAGGTTAGGGTTGAATCTAAAGAACACCTCTGTTTCAACCCACGTCTTAACAGGATCGGTAAACTTAATACCAAACGTAGCGACTGCAATTTGTGCTGCGAGATCGACGATAGCATCTTTGGTTACTTGTTTTCTATTCTCGCCCACGTCATCTTGGAATTCGATAGACGTGAAGACAACACCAAACTCAGGTTTGATATTGTCCTCTCCACCCCAACTAGAAATGTCCTTAATAAGCGTAGAAAAGTTACGCAGGATAAGCGAATTATAGTCCGCAAAGGTAACCATCCTATTCTGTGAAGCATACTGGAAAGGAGCATTCTTACGAATCGATTCGATAGACTCCTTCTCTCCACCACCCACAGACTTGGAGTATGTGCTAACCACAGGAGTTCTTGATACGGTATTGGTAATTTTGATTGTTGAACTAGGTTCAAAGATTAACGCATTATCTGCGGCTGCACCATTTACAGACAAATAGTCGACTACAATTTTACCGCCAGGAATTGGTGTCTGACCCAATGTTGTACCGTTACCAAAACTCAATTCGAAGTAACCGTTAGGCATCTCCTTGAGGATGTACAGTGTGGATTGTTCGCTGATCGTTGTTGCTTTCAGAATGCTTGTGTACGTGACAAATTTTGTCGTACTCGTGTTTTCATAGACCTTGACCACTGCAGTATCGATATCCATATTTTTGTCGGGAATGATATACACAGCATTTTCGTCGTTACTACCAGCAATAAAACTTCTAACTTTCTTCTGACCTTCAAAGACAGGAATCTTGTCTTTCCCATCAAGTGTCGTAAATTGATAGTAACCAGCACCATCGTCGGAAGCAATCAACGTTTCGTTAGTTTGGAATGTATATTTTACAGCATCAACCTTGGAGGTGAACTGATAACCAGACGCAATAGTAATCGTGGCTTCACGTCCCGCAACGTTTGATAGGTTCATACCCATTCGAATAATGGCTTCGGATGCGGTCTTGGAGTCTGGAATATAACCAATGGCTTCTGATAGTTGCACCAGAGAACTACGCAACTGAGCGGTCGAAAGAAACGACTCGTTCAATGCAAAGTTTGCGGTGAGACCGTTTAGGTGTGTGTTGTACGCAAGGACATCCAATAGGTTCGATAGACCAGAGGCTTCAAAGTTATAATCTTTGAACTCCTCTTTCTCCTGTAAGAACGACTTAAGGTTGTTCTTAATACTTGCAAAGTCCAACGAGGACGATTTGATAGTTGTCGCCATTACCTTAACCTATTTAATGTTGTGGTGAGCTGCACTTCATCACCTGAATTTATTACTTTGAAAATAACATCAACTTGCAGAGTGTTTTGGTCTGGTAGAATTCTAGGAATCACTTCCAGTGTCCTCAAATCAACTCTAGGTTCATAAACTCTAATTGACTCATAGACGTTGTTGATGATTGCTTCTCCATCATATAGCGTGTCCAGTTCAAAGAGAAAGTCGTACAGACGTGCACCAAAATCCGGTTGGAATGGTTTTTCGTATTTACCTGTAGTCAGAAGATTACGAACAGCCTGTTTGACTGCCTGCGCCTCAGTCTTCTTGTAGATGTCTCCCGTTGTAGGTTTGGGGGAGAATCCCAAGTCGATATCTAGATTCTTACGGTTCCTTGTAGTTTTAAAGGTAACCGTATCTAGATTGCGATCCTCTATTGACAGAGCACGTTTTATTGCCATCTTAGTTCTCTTGTGTTAGACTAATTCTATTTATACTATTTTGGCAAGACTTCTACGAGTTCTTTATTGGAAAATAAGGTTCCGTTGTATTGTGTCTGAATATCTTGTTTGAACACCACATCATAAGTGGGAGGAATCATAGGAAACTCTACTAAGATAGTAGCTGTCAAAGAACCGTCTGGATTATACGTATCGTAGTCCAGAACAAGTCTTTTGAATCTCGCATTGTCCTTGAGATAGACAGCAACATCGAATGTTCTTTCCAAATCAAGTTTACCAAAACCATTGATCACTTGATAACCAATCATACGTCCATCTGCTTTCAGAAGATTGTCACCCGCAATGGTCTCTGTTGGGCCTGCAGCATACAGTCCTTCTGATACCTTTATTCTAACATCACGAAAAAAGTCTTTGTCCGCATTGACCATATTCATGATGTCAGCGTGCAACAATAAGTTACGTGCAACCTGTGCTCTCTGTTCCGCACTACCAATGTGTCCCAAAGAAGGTGCACCATATCCTAAGAATGTTGCAATGGAAATGCCCTTTGCAAGTTTAATCTTGGATGTGATCTGTACCGGATTGTGTTGTTCCGGATTATAAACGGGGTCTGCTAAATATATCATGCCGAATCCTCACTCACTCTTATTTGAGGCGGAGGTAACTCCACTTCCTCTTCTAGTTTCGATACTGTAAATTGTTTACCAAGTCCTTTGATAGTATTACCCAAAGGCGTGTTACCAAATTGTGTTGTTCTTGCTTTACCAGCCGTTCTACCAATGTTGGGTGGAACAACATCGTCAAGTTTGTCACTGATAACACCGTCTACTGCCAGTGACGCACCAATCGCATCTTTGTTTGAAGCATCTCGCATTGCAGATCGTGCTTCTTGAGTCGTAGGTTCACCATCATCAAAGACACCACCATAGGAGTCTGTTTTGAGAATTTTTGATTTCAGTGTCCCACCCGCATCGATGGTTACGGTACGAATCGCATACGCACCGCCCGCAAGGTGAAGTCCGACTAATGCAGCTTTAGGAGGGGGTGATGTAGGTGGAATCGGAACAACCGGAGGAACTACAGCAAGACCCCAACCAGGCGGGCCCAATGCACCCGCAGTTCCCGCACGTAATGACTCTCCCGCAAACTGTGAGAAAGTTGAGAATAGAGAAGTCCCGATCACCGATCCGTAGAAGGCAGCACCAGATGCGGGTTGGGGCCCAAGTGGCCCTGAGAAAGACTTACCAAAGAAGTCTACGAAGTCACCACCAAACGATCCTTTCATACCAATTGCAGATACGGTTGTACCAGAGATGTTACAGGCAGTCGATACCATGACCGCCTCCTTTTTACCCGAAAGAAGGAGTGTGGTATCAGATACCAAGTCTACTGCCCCCTCTGCAGAGATTTCGTGTTTACCTTTTGTGATGGTCTTACGTAGATCACCTAGACACGCATCGGTGTGAATGCCCATTGTGGAAATCTTTGCATTCCCCTTTGTGGTATATTCGGAATTACCAGAGGTTCTGTGTTTGTGATCCTTTGCAACTCTCTCGTTCTTGTTACCCTTAATCTTGATGTTCTGGTTACCACCAACGTCTAGGTTGAAGTTACCACCCACCCACATATCAAGGTTGCCCTCATAGGCAATCTCCGTGTTACCCTCGACTACAATCTTACAGTCCGCACCGACAGTCTCATACTTGTCCTTGGTTGCACTGATCCAAATAGACCCGTCCTTACGCATCTCAATACCAGAACCAGTACGATGACGAATCAGGACACGTTCGTTACCTTCGGTATCGTCAATCTCAATGACATGTCCTGAGTAAGTCTCTGTTACCTTGTTATAAGGATACTTGGAACGTCCCGTGTTAGTTTCGAACTCAATGGTTCCATCTTCGCCCTGTGTTGCAGTACCAAGACCCATGTCGATATTGGGGAACACCGCAGACATAGTGAGATCATTGGGTTTGTCCTTTTGTCCTACACCACCAGCACCACGTGCTGCACGGTTGATAGAACTCTCTCCCCAATAATCTTCACGAGGGAATTCTCCTGTGGGGTCTTGAAACCCATAGAGGTTAGTTCCCTCATTTTCCTGAATAGTACCCTGTTCGGCTTCTGTCTTCTTACTCATCGTATTTTACCAAATTTCCTTTGCACATATTTCTCCACGTTAAAGTACGGTTCGTTAGTAGTATCTACCAGTTCACCATAACCATATACTTTGGCGCCAGGATATCCTTTAAAGAATGTATCTAGGAAAGTGTCTAGAGTTTGATACTGTGCAAGAGTGAACGAGTTACCCGATCTAAACGAGTTTGCACCCTCTGTACCACTAGGCGCATCAATACCACCGACCATAGCAATGTTGATGGATGTGTTTCTGTATTCTCTAGGGTCAAGTTCTGAAATCAATGTTGTTGGAATACCCCTCTGCATCGTACCATCTCTGCGAATTACATAGTGATACTGAATGGTGGGGAATCCACGGGCCTTTGCATCTTCGTGTAACATCTCTGCAGTCAAGTATTGATTCTTAAACGACTCTGTAGAGTGAATGATCAAAGATCGAATCTCACGTTTGAATAGACGAACCTCAGCCTGAAGTTCTTCTTTGGTATCACACGTCTGGAATACAATAGGTTTCTTTTCTGCGGTAACCGAATTTGCCTGTGTCGCTGCAGTAATTTCCCCTGTCTCAAACCGTTGATACGTATCAAATTCTCTTGGATAACCAACAACATCGAAAGACTCTTTCCAGATACTTCTTTCCTGAGAACCGACTTTAATTTGGTCTGTGATTGTTGTGTCGATTGTGGTAACACCCACTTCCACGACACCCATGACTTTCACAAAGTCACTAATCAAAGCTGGATCAATTCCTTTAGTTTTACATTCTGCGACAACCTTCTCTACCAACTCACGTGTATTAGAGAATCCTTTTTGTTTAGCGAGGATGGGTTTGATTGAAGGATCGACACCAACGTTTCCACCACCCACGGTCTGAACTGCCTTCGCAAGATCGACAGGAGCACCACTTTGTGTTTGTTTGATGACATTGGATATTGCTGATTTACTCAGACTACCACTACCACCTCTTCCGCCGCCACCGCCTTGGGGTTTAGGAGTTACTCCTGTACCACGAAGACTTGTTGCGCCAAGAAGGTCATTGACCTTACCAGAGGCTTGCAGGGTTGTGTTCTCAGCGAGGTCTTGTAACTTACCCCCTCCGGTCTGAAGATCACCAACTAGAGCCTTCCCCTCATTCACTAAACCTCTTGCTTTACTAACATTTTCATCTACAAAAGATTTAGCTTTGTCCACCTCGGCAAGAACACTATTGACTTCACCTGTAATTCCGTCAACCGTTGACTTCGCATCTTCAAATGTCTTTCCAAGTTCTGACAGTCCGCCAACATCATCCTGTAAGAGGTTGTTGGTGAATTCGGATGCAGGGTTGATATTTTGAATCGCAGATATTTCACTCGCAACATTACTAATATCTTGTGCAAAGTTGTTGATTGTTCCGGTCAATTCTGATAAACTAGAAACATCGGAGATACTACTCAGACTACCCGCTGCAGTTTCCAGACTTCCCATGAGTCCATCTGCCTTTGCAGCCATTGTTTCCCCAGTCTTAGACAATGCATCCATACCACTACCAGATACACCCGCAGCGCTAAGGTTATCAAGCATTGCACCGAGTCCGGTTAGGAGTGTGATGATCTGTGCAATCTGTCCCGCAATGTCACCACCGATTGCCTCTACCGTAGAGGTAAGACCGTCTAACAGTGAAGCTGAGTCACCGGATCCAAGTCCATCAATAAGATTCTCAAGACTTCCCTCACCCTCACCGAAAATTCCACCCAATTCGGGAACACTTAAATTGATATCGGTAGCTGCACGATCAAACGTCTTACCAAGACCGTCAACCTGATCGGTTAGTTCTACCAGCGCTTCACCCTTTGCTTCAAACGTTCCGGCAGAAGAGACTGCTGTCTCAAGATTCTTGAAACCCTTCTCTACCTTCCCCGCTTCCTGACCAAGAATAGTCGCATTCTTAACCAGTTCAGATTCTTTGGCTTTTTTGATTTCGTTTGAGAGTGTGGTGTTTTGACCATCCCTCGTTAATTTTATATCAAGGGCCTGTTTTATGTCAGTTCTAACAGACATCAACCACCCCCATACTTGTCATTGAGTTCATATACTTTATTCGCAATCTGTTGAACATTTTGTCCTTCGGATGTTGCTTTGATTTTACTGGTAAGACTATTACCCATGTTTGCTTTGACTTCCGCCTTGGTTGTATTTAGTTCGCTCTTTACGAAGTCAACCTGTTTGTCAAAGTTATTATAGTCCGGACTAGAACTTTTCAATTGGTCAAGTCTCTCCCCTTTGAAATTGTCAATACCGAAACTTCCGTCTGCATGTTCACCAGTAACCATGTTGGAACCAACATCCATCTTTGCGGTCATTGCTAGTGCACCCTCAAAGTCCATTCCTTCGGCCATCAATGCCTTGATGTTCTCTTCGATTCTCTTTTCCTGTACTGCACTACTAATTGGGCCTGTGTTTTCATTATCGACAGCTTCCAAGTCCATTGTACCCAACTCAACACCCGCAGTGTCGGGTTTGATGGGATCATATCCTTCTTGAATAGGTGTGGGTACAGTCATGTGAGGAAGTGATCCTAACACAACCGGAACCTGAGAATATTGTCCATCCATGAACAGACCGATGACCAGTGATCCTGCTTCAATTCTTGGTGTTGAACCAAGTCCTGAGTTACCACCTTCGGTAGTTGGAATCAATACCTGTGCCCAAGGGAGATCAGCTTCTGGAATGTCTAACAGTGAGGGAGAATGTACACCATGAATACGAACACGAACATAACCTTCCAGACCTTCACCTTCGGGAGGTCTCGCATCAATAACAATTGCAGTGAACCATCTAGGGTTATCACCATAAAATTCTGAGGGTATCGCTTTTGGTAATTCCATCACAGTTCCTTCGGCCCTTCATTGAATTTAGAAACAGTTAAGATCGCTTCGTGCAAACCCGCACCACCGTCCTGTTTAAAGATGTTTTTACTGTTTGTGATCAAGAAGTAACCACTCTTTAATTTATCTGCACCCGCTTCCTCTTCCACTTTGTTATCGGGAAATTGGATATTGATTCTATCACCCACACCTTTCTTTCCACCAGCAATGTCTCTTCCACTGATTCGCACTTCGTATGTATTGCGGGACATCATCTGAAGACATGCACGTGTTTTGATCTTGTTGATGTGTGCATCACCATCGGGTTCCCAGTGGAAACTCTTGTAATTGGGGCCGGGTCGATATGTCTTTCTACTCAACACTTGATGGATGACTCTTGCATCGTTCACATGAGCAGGCCCTTGAGTACCAGCGAACTTCTCATCATACACGTTCTGAGTACCATCTTTAGGTATCGCACCCAATACGTCCAAGATAGAGTAATGTTTCCCAACCCAACCTTGAATTCTACCCTCATCTAATTCTGTCATAGTGAAGGCTGCACCACATGTGCCTGATATGATCTGTTCGAAAGCACGTGCCATTTTGACTGCACGAAAACCTTTGACTTGACGGAATCTACCGGCATACGCTGTTTTGTATTCTTGGGATTGCACGTTAGTACCAGCGAAGACAAACGGTTCCCCACTATTGAAAGGAGCCTGTTGTTGTAATTTGTCTAAGGATGCTAATCTGAGTGCATCATCATATAAACTTGCATACAATAAAAAGGGTAGTCCACTACCTGTACTTGCACGATCACGCATCCACTCTACAGCCTCAAGAGGGTGCATGTATGGCACAATCATTTTCCAGTTCTCCTGAACTGAAGGAGTGATCTTGAGTTTTAAGTCTTTACCAAGTTCTGCTTTCAGAATCTTAAGTATTTCAACTTCTATCTTGTTCCCTTTGCCATAGACTTTACTGAACTTCTTCATCTTACTTGTCATGGCATGTTCTTCAACAAGATTGAAGAGGTACATCTCACTCTTACCATCACCATCGCCCGTCTTCACTGCACGTTCGATAGAGTGGATAATCCAGTTCTTCGTGAATGTTGGGCCATCGGGTTCTTTACTACTGGTGTTTACCTGAATGGTAATTGCGAGTCTCTCAGTGCCCATGACACTGTAGTTCTCAATCCAACCAGTCTGATCACCGACTAACAGAGTTCCTGTACAGTACGGTTTTGAAATGTCCTCATAGACTTCATATTCGGATACAACTTTGGTCACATCCTGTGCGCTACCACGGGAAGGAGTTATCACCGCAGATACGAATTTAAAATCCTGAGCATTTAATTCTACGGCCATATTAGATTACTTCTTGAAGTTTTTCATAAACACGTTTGACGACATCTTCTATGACATCTGGTTTCAGAACCTTCATCTGTTTGAGTGCATCATTCTTCTGAATATAATACTCCAAGACGGTCACACCTTTAACTCCAACCGGAATATTTTGAGTGAGAGGATCGATACCAACCCATTCACTTGTGACTCTCAGTTCAGCATTCTCAGATGCTTCAACCGCAGCAAGAGCTTCCTTCTTATCATATGATACCAGAATATTAGAAACTGTGTCAAGGTCAAATGCAGTATATGTCGTTTTCTCGTAGTGATGTATAGCGTAGTATTGGTGAGACTCCCTATAGAGTTCACACGCAATTGTCACACCAGTCTCTTGATCGACATATGTAATTGATTCGGTAGGCCCAAAGTTATTGTCCTTGGGGTTACCTACAAACACCGATGTGACTACTGTAACTTCAGTACCTTCGATATAAGGTATGTTCTGAAATGTAGCCTCTTTCTTAAGACGATCCAGAGACCTTTCAATGGTTGCATCCATAAGGACACCATCACGGTAGAATGTCCATAGACTTATACTGTGGAATGTCTCACGGAAACTATCTTCTACTTCAATACTAGCGAATCCAGATTCATCGACATCTACGGTGTATTCTTTTTGTTCATCGAACACGGTGTTGGTTGTGTCAATAACCATTTGACCCAACTCAGGAATACGACGAACGATTGTCCCGATTGTGCCCGACACAGAACCAGTTACGACTTGTCCAACCTTAAACCCAAAGGGTTCTACGGTAAAGTTTTCTTTGGTGGTTACGGTTCTGTGAGGATATCTCTTTGCAGCGAGCTCGTGGATTTTTTCCTGTGCAACAGGCCATCCAGATTCACGTAGGTGGTCATTCATCAAGAAGAACGTCCAGAAGTAATCTGGATTGTTATACAGTTTCTTCGATACAATATCCGGTCTCTCGCCTGAGAGTATGGTGTAATCCTCATAGAACGACAAGTCTTGCTTGACTTGATCTAGTATATCTACGTAACTATTGATCGCAGGAAAGAAGGTTGGTTTACTCTCATCACCAAACCTATACAGCAGATAGAGTAGTTTCTGACTATATCTCATAATGGTACATCCGATCTGTCGAGTGCGGCTGCTTCCATGAAGTCCAAAGAAATCTGAGTCTCTACGGGGTTACCGTCTTCATGGAATGCCATGTTATTTGGGTTGTATGTTACTGACACACCTCTTAGATAACAAGGTTTGATTTCAGGTGCGTTCCAACCGAGAGCACTTCCGACTTTGATCTTCCATTTTTCGGGGAACTTATAACCAACCTTGATCTCTCCACCGATTGCTTCGGGATAGAGATAGTGTCTAAATTTCTTGACCATAGATTCTACTGTTGCAGATTCTCCCGCATTGACGGGGATCAGAGTAAACGCAAACTTGAATTCACGAATGTTGACTCTCTTAAACAGAACCCGTTGGTTAGGATTGACTGCAACACCAGCGGCACTCTGTGCACCCGCAACAACACCCGCATCAATCTTGCCTGATCTTCTTGCAAGTTCAACCGCAGCGAGTCTACCTTGTGCACCGCCAATATCTGTCTTCAGTGCATCGATGAAACTGTTCGCAGCACCACCAAGTGCAGCACCAACATCACCACCCGCATTGTTTACTGCAGCTTCTGCACCCGCACCGCCGAGGCCTAGATCAACACCGTCATACTGTACACCTTCGGTGATCTGAAATCCAGAAGGAAGATAAAGAACAATGTCCCCGCCTGGTTCTGCGAATGAGGGTTTACCACCCTTTACTGTATTTGATTCAGGAGTATTTCCAGCAATAGAATTCAGTACATCATTGATCGCATCTCCGACATTACCAATTGCATTAGCCACCTGACCTATAGCATTGAAGAAACCACCACCCTCATCGGCAGCTGCCTCTCCACCAGTTGCTTCGGCAACGTCACTTCCGTTAACCTCACCATTTTCTACCTGTTCTGCGAGTTTAGATTCTTGTGCACCTTGATCTGGTGCAGCGGCTTCTCCGCCACTACCACCACCCCCGTCACCGCCAATTACGGTAAAGGAAACGTATCCCAGACGGTCTTCGATCTTGCTTGGAAATTGCATTTACCCATCCTACTAAATAGTTTGAAAACTTCTGTGTTTATTTATATGGCTTATTCCGGAAAGTATACTGTAAAGAACAAAAACAAATATATCGGAGACCCTTCTCAAGTGGTCTATCGTTCTCTGTGGGAAAAACATGCATTTAAATGGTGCGACAATAGTCCCAAAGTGAAACGATGGGGCAGTGAAGAAGTAGTCATACCATATCTATATGAAGTAGACAAAAGATATCATAGATACTTCATGGATTTGGTTGTCGAGTACACGGATGGCAAAACCGTCCTAATTGAGATCAAACCAGATAAAGAGACCCGTCCTCCTACGGGTGCACGTCGAACCAAGAGGTTTATCAACGAGGCAATGACGTTTGTCAAGAACCAGAACAAGTGGGAGGCTGCAAGTGAGTATGCAGCTGACCGTGGATGGTCTTTTCAGATATGGACAGAGAAAGAACTGTCCAAGTTGGGTATACTTCCCAAGTCAACAAAACCACTCAAACCATTTACAAGGCGTAAGAAGTGAGACGCAAAGTATTCTTCATCGGATTCAATCGAACCGCAACAACCTCTTTACACTACCTGTTTAAAAAAGCAGGATATAATTCGTGTCATTGTCTGAAAAATGAGGGTGGTCATATTGCTAGACAGATGCAACAGAATATTGATGCAGAGAAACCCATTCTCTACACGATGGAGAACGTTGAGGTGTTCTCTGACGTGTGTTATACCAAGAACAGTCAACACATCGAAGGCACACATTTCTTCAAGAGATACTATGCAGAATACCCCGATGCATATTTTATTTTGAATACAAGAGACACGAAAACTTGGATCAAGAGTAGAACTAAACACAAACGGGGCGACTACCTAAGAAGATACATGAAGTTCAACAACATCAAATCCCCTGTAGAAGTCAAGGAACAATGGGAAGAGGAAAAGGAAAGGTGGGAAACCAAGATACGTAATTTCTTCACAACTGCAGCCACCGATGCAAGATTCCTAGAATTTCATATCGTAAATGATAACATACAAACCCTCATCGACTTTGTGAAGGAAGATTACCCAAATCTCCTCAAGAGAGATTTTGGACACAAGAACAAAACTCCAGTCTGATTCGTATAAATAAAGATAGAATTTTAGAGGAACACTTGTGTCAAACATTTTTAACAGACTAGAACTGCAGGCATTCCGTGCAGGGATTACTCCCCGTACAAAGGAGAGTCGTGAGTGGTTCATGAAAAAGGCGAAGAACCTTCGATCTATCAACCGTGAACAGTTGATGGACGAAGACCCTATTAAGTCCGGAAGTAAGAGTGTTGTGGGTTCCATGCAGATGTTCTTCTACGACCCCAAACACAAAGATACGCTTCCTTACTATGATTCGTTTCCGTTGGTGGTAGTTGTCGGGCCTGCAGCGGGTGGGTTCTACGGAATCAACCTACACTATCTGCCTCCGATTCTTCGTGCGAAGATGTTGGATGGGTTGATGGGTATTGCAGGAAGCAAACTAGACGACAACAGTAAATTTAAGTTGTCCTATACTTTGTTGAATAGGTCATCTAAGTTAAAGTATTTCAAACCGTGTTTTAAACATTACTTAAACAAACACGTTCAGAGTAAGTTCGCAGAGGTGCCTGCACCTGAGTGGGAGATTGCAACCTTCCTACCGACTGCACAGTTCCGTAAGGCGAACAACTACAAGGTCTACTACGATTCAAGGCAGATGATCTAATGAAACTTGACGAATTCAAAGGTGCGGTAAGTGGCGGAAGTGGTTTCGCATTACCGACATTGTTTAAGGTCACTCTTCCCGCACTAGGAGGAATGAGTGGAGGCGAACTCAACATGATCTGTAAGAGTGTCAACCTGCCTGGCCGACAGATCACATCCACAGACTATGCAACCGGAACATCGGTTCGAAAGATTGCGTCTGGTTATGGTATCCCAGATATCAACCTAACTTTCTACGTATTGAACGACCACAAGGTCACCAAGTACTTCGATGAGTGGCAGAAACTTGCACACAACTCCGAAGGGTACACAGTAGGTTACTTTGATGACTACACCAAAGACGTGACCATCGAACAGTTGCAGAAAGGTACAGGGTTCTCTGCATTCAAGAAACAACTTGGATTCATGAACAAGGTTCCCCAGTCTATCAAGAACAGACTACCCGACTTGGGGTTCCTAGACTTGTCGCAGGGACAGATCGATATTAGTTTGGGATCAAGTGGAAAGAGTATTCGAAAGGTCAAACTGCTTCAAGCATACCCAACATCTGTGAATGACATTCAGTTGGGTAACGATCAGGTAGACCAGATTACAGAACTTAGTGTACAACTTTCAGCCAGAGATTGGGTGGATGAAGGTGCAGAAGGAGCGAACAACGGTTTGGGGGATGCAATCCTCGGCGGTATTTTAGGATCGTTGTTAAATTAAATATATACAATTATTATTTTAGATTAGGAGTGTGAAATGGCATTACCAAAGATTAACAGTAGTCCGGAGTTTACTGTAACAGTACCGTCTACTGGTGAGAAAGTTGACTTCAGACCTTACCTCGTAAAGGAAGAGAAGGTCTTGATGTTGGCATTTGAATCGAAAGATACTGCACAGGCAACCAAGGCAATCGGCAATACGTTGAACGCCTGTGCACAGAATGATGGATTCAATGCATTTGAGTTGACAACGTATGATGTGGAATACATCTTTACGATGTTGAGAACAAAGTCTGTAGGCGAGACTTCGAACATCATCATTCCGTGTTCGGAATGTGAACATAAGAATGACATAGTAGTCGATCTTGAAGATGTGAAGATCGAAGACGGAACGATTAAACGAGATAGAGTCCAGTTGACACAAGATATTTCTGTTGACATGGCCTATCCACAGTATGGCGCATTGATGGAGATCAGTGCATCGGGAGAAACTCTTCAAGACAGTATTGCTATGATCGGTACGTGTATCGACTCTATCAATACTGAGAGTGAAAGATTTGAAAGGAGTGACTTCAAGAAGGAAGAACTGGAGGAATTTCTAGAGTCCTTGACTACAGATCAATTCACCAAGTTGTCTGAGTTCTTGAGAGACATACCCAAGTTGGCACATGAAGTGTCGTTTACATGTGCAAGTTGTAATCATGTAAACACCACAACATTAACGGGTATGCAGGATTTTTTATCGTAAACCTTTCTCATGATAATTTGGTCAATCATTATAAGACCAATTTTTCGTTGATGCAACATCATCATTATAGTTTGACAGAACTTGAGATGATGATACCGTGGGAAAGGGAGATTTACGTTAGCATGTTAATTGATTATGTTAAGGAAGAGAATGAGAGATTAAAACAACTTAACAGGAACTAGGCAATGGCCGAAAAGACATTACAAGACGTTATCGAACGAATAGTGGCAGAGGGTCAGTTGACCCGAAACTCTGGCTCACATTCGATTCGTACTGTCAAAGAGATAATGAGAGAGCAGACAGAAGAAACTCGTTCTCAAACCGAGGAGTTGAAAAACGCCATCGGTAAGAGTGCGGGTGCAACTATCTCTGCGACTCGTTCCGTTGCAAGTTCCGCCACTGGTGATGATAACCTCACTACGGGTGACGATCTAGAGACCCGTAGAGAAGATCAGTCTTGGCAATCCCAGACTCTCAAGTTCCTTGAAGAGATCGCTGCAAACACCGCAGGATTAGGAAGACCCGCTCCCGAAAAAGAAAAGAAAGATGGCCCAACACTCATTGATATCGGTTTAGGTGCAATCCTTGCGGGTGGTGCACTAGGTGCGGCCGCTGGTATTGTTATGGGTCAGTTGAAAGCCATCGAAACTCTTATTCCTGGCATAAGAAACCTTCGTCGCAGACTCACAATACTATTCAAAAGAACCATTCCCAGAGAGTTTAGTAGAATTGTTAAGTCCGTTCAAACCTCTGTAAGAGGTGTTATCGTTGGACTGAGTATGCAGTTCGATCTCCTGAAATCAAACGTTGTTGAATTTGGAAGAAGAATCAAATCCTTTTTCAAGGTAGACGCTGATCTACTCAAACCTTTCCGTGGTATTATTAATGCAGTTAAAGGTTATGTTGGTGGTATTGCAACACGTTTTCAGGATGGTTTCAAAGCTATATTTGAAGTCATTGAAAAGATCAAAGGTTTATCTTCAGGTAAATTAAAAATTCCGTCTATCGCACCTATTGAAGACGGTATAAGGATGGTGACCAGTTTCTTCAAGGGGTTTGGTACAGTCTTCACCAAAGTAGCCGGTGTAATGGGTAAAATCTTTGCGCCCATTGCAATCGTCATGACCGTGTTCGATACTGTCACAGGCGCAATGGAAGGATACAAAGAAGGTGGTATCATTGGCGGTATCAAAGGTGCAATTAAAGGTTTTGTTA
>Ga0255758_10000260_pt1 | contig 58380 bp, 55 predicted proteins | sample 011ome_24_FD_179958 | JGI IMG/M metagenome (GOLD analysis project Ga0255758, IMG submission 179958) | Coastal salt marsh microbial communities from the Groves Creek Marsh, Skidaway Island, Georgia - 011513CT metaG (version 2) | ecosystem: Environmental > Aquatic > Marine > Intertidal zone >... | reverse complement strand
TCGCCACCGCGATTCACCGCAACGGCGAGCCTGACCGCTCCCGATGGGTCAGCACCCGCCAGGCCCTGACGATGGCAACCGCCGGCGGTGCTGCCGCCATGTTCGCCAAAGGTAAATTCGGCGCGCTGCAGGCCGGACAGGCAGCCGATATGGTGCTGTACGATCTGACCCGGCCCTGGTGGACGCCGGTGAACGACCCGATCCACCAGTTCGTGCAGTCCGAGACGGGCGCCGGGGTCGATACCGTGATCGTCGCGGGGAAAGTATTGGTCGAAGGCGGCAGGATTACCGCGTTCGATGCGGACTCGCTGCTCGAAGAGGCCCGCGCGCTGGTCCCCGCAATGAAAGACCGCAACCGGGATCTGTTCGAGGTGGTCGAACGTGTGGGCGAAGCCGTCATCTAGACGCGTGATCTAGACACGTGATTCGGCCGGTCGAAACCGCTAAACATCTTACGACCGATTAATTGACAGGCAGGTATTCATTGCGTCTTTCCGTACTCGACCAGTCCATATCCCGCGCCGGCCGCTCCCAGGGAGACTCCATCAGGCAGACCATTGAATTGGCGCAGTATTGCGAAACGCTGGGCTATCATCGCTTCTGGGTGTCCGAACACCATAATCACGACACGATCACGGGCACGGCGCCGGAAATCGTCATGGCGGCCATCGGCGCAACGACCGACCGCATCCGGATCGGCAGTGCCGGCGTCATGCTGCCCCATTACTCGGCTCTCAAGGTTGCCGAACAGTTCCGGGTCCTGGACGCCATCGCCCCGGGCCGGATCGACCTCGGACTGGGCCGCGCGCCAGGATCGGACGGCAGGACGGCCTACGCGCTCAATCCACAGGCGATGCAGGGCGCGGATAATTTTCCGGTACAGATCCGGGACCTGCTGGCATGGGTCTCCGGCGAGCCGCTGCCCGCCGAACACCCCTTTGCCGGGATACGGGCCTTTCCGCAGGGGGACACCGTCCCGGTGACGTGGATGCTCGGCACATCGAATTACGGCGCGCAGGTCGCGGCGCATTTCGGTATCCCCTATTGCTTCGCCCATTTCATCACGCAGGGCGAGGGCTGCGCGCAGGCACTGGATATTTACCGCCAGCAGTATCAGCCAAGTGCCCGGCACCCGGACCCCGTAACGACCGTCTGCGTCTGGGCCCTGATGGCGGATACCGAAGAAGAGGCGGAATTCCAGTTCATGTCCCGCGCACGCACGCGCCTCGCCCGCGACCGGGGCAGCCTCGTCCGGGTAGAGGCGCCCGATGTAGCGGCGGCTCATGACTATTCCCCCGCCGAACAGGCCCGGATTCAGGCGATGCGCGCGGATGCCTTCGTCGGCACGCCGGAAACCGTGGGTGCGCGATTACGAAGCCTCGCCGGGCAACTGGGACTGGATGAGCTTGTGATCCTTACATGGGCGTATGAAATGGACGCCCTGAAACGGTCATACGAGTTGTTCGCCAAGGAATTCGCAATTGCCTAGTCACCGGGTTGCCGGGCTCCGTTATCGCTGTGCGCCGGAACAGCCGGGCAAGTTTCGTGTGGGCCATATGATGACATCGTACCGACTATCGAAACTGGCCCCGATCGTCCTCACGGCGCTTTTCGGCTTCTGGCCGGCCAGCGCGGCCAGCAGTGCAGACATGCAGGAAATAGACGGTTTCTCGATCGACCGGACCGAGGTTTCCATCGGTCAGTTCCGCCAGTTCGTCAAAGACACCGGCTTTGTCACCAAGGCGGAAAAGTCAGGCGGCGGGCTCGTTTACGGCGCAGGCTGGGAACGCAAGGCAGGCTGGATCTGGTCGTCCCCCTTCGGCACCCCCGCCGGAGACAGCGAACCCGCTGTTCATATTACATTCGACGAGGCGGCGGCCTATTGCAAATGGGCAGGCAAAAGACTGCCGACAGACGCAGAATGGAAGAAAGCCGCCTATACCGAAACAAGACCCACCCCGCCTGCGCCCTTCGTGACCGGCACGACGTACGATTATCCGACAGGTTCGTCGCCGCTCGGCGCGAATTGCCTTAATGACTGCGGCCCGACGCCGGCAATCGATTACAGCGCCAGACTGGACCGCGGAACCGGCCCCGCCCCGGTCGGCACAACCAAAGCCGGCGTCAACGGCCTGTACGACATGGGCGCGAATGTCTGGGAATGGACCGAAAACGGCGCCAGCACCGAGAAAGGCACCAGGGGCGGCTCATGGTGGTACGGCGCTTTCCGGATGAAATCGGGGGACGTTGCGACCAAGCCCCGTGACATGGCCGTCGTCTATATCGGCTTCAGGTGCGTGAAAGACGCTGAATAACCGGCATCCGGGATCGCATGCATCCGGACCCTGGTGAAGGCTCACATCCTATGCGGATGTCTTTGCCGTGCGCCGGTTCGCCATGACGTCCAGTGTCAGATAAAGCAACCCGACCGCGAACCCGCTGAAATTGGCATAAACGACCCAACCTGCAAGCGTTGCCGGTAACAGTGCGGCAAACCCTACTGTCGCCAGCAGAATCCGGGACGCCGGGTTCATCGGCCGCGCCGCGTAACCGATGAACGCCGTCGAGATATAGCACACGCCGATACACGCGGTTGTTATATCGATGACGGTCGCCGGCCACTCCCCCTGCAACAGCAGCGTCGGCGAATAGGTGAACAGGAAGGGAATCACATAGGCCACCCAGGCGAACACCATCGCCTTCATCGCCGTGCGCATCGGGTCCTCGCGGGTGATGGACGCCGCTGTAAAGGCGCATAGTGCCACGGGCGGCGTGATCATCGACATCATCCCAAAATAGAGGATGAACATATGGGCCGCGATCGGTTCGACCCCCGCTTCGGAAATCGCGGGCGCGATCATCGCCGCCAGCAGCAGGTAGACCGCCCCGGTGGGCATTCCCATTCCAAGGATGATGGACGCGAAGGCTGCGATCAGCAGCAGCAGGAAAAGGCTCTGGCCCGCCTGTTTCAGCAGGAAGAGCGTGAAGCCCTCGCCGAGCCCCGTCGAATTCAGGATGAACATCACCCAACCTGCGCCGACGACGACAAAGACCAGTTCGACCATGACCAGCCCGGCGCCGCCGAATGAATCGATCAGCTTTCTGAACGTCATCCGGGCGCCCTGATAGGAGCGGACGAAACCGAGAATCACCACAACGGCCGCCGCATACATCGCGGCCTGCTGCGGTTCGGCCCATAACCAGAACAGCGCGTAAATCAGCATCACGAATGGCAGGAGGAAATGGCCGCCCTCCAGAAGAACCTTCCGGATCTCCGGCAGTTTCTCGGCGACCTTGCCGACATTGTCCTTGGCGGCGACCCGGTCGACCATGACGAAGACGGCAAAATAATACAGCAACGCCGGCACGATGGCCGCGATGACGATCTCGGTATAGGGAATTTCCAGTATTTCCGACATCAGGAACGCAGCCGCGCCCATGATCGGCGGCATGAACTGCCCGCCGGTGGACGCGACCGACTCGATGGCGCCGGCGTTAACGCCCGAATAGCCGGCATGCCGCATCAGCGGAATGGTGATGACGCCCGTCGAGGCGACATTGGAAATCGCGCTGCCGGAGATTGAGCCGAAGAACGCGCTTGCGACGACCGCAATTTTCGCGGCGCCGCCGCGGCGGTGACCGACCATCGCCATTGCGAGGTCGATGAAGAACCGGCCGCCACCCGATCCGACCAGAAGCTGTCCGAAAAAGATAAAGACCAGAACGACTTCGATTGAAATTTTCAGGGGCAGTCCCAATCCCGCGCCGGCATCAAGGCCGAGATCGGTCGCCAGCGCATCCCAGTAAACGGTCAGGCCTTTCAGGTCCCCGCCGACCTCGTCAGCGAACAGGGCATAGATCATGAAAAACACGACCACGCTGAAAAAAGCGTATCCCGCCGTTCGACGGATTCCTTCAATGGACAGGGCGACCACGATACACCCGATAACGAGCGCCTCCGTAGTCCGGTCGCCGTATTGTTCCGAAAGCCGTTCGTAGTCGAACATGACCCATAACAGGGTCGCCAGTCCGACGATGGCGGCTATCCAGTCATAAAACGGCGGCGGTCCGGGTTTGCCGCGCCGGACGCGATATCGCAGGAAGCCGATAAAGAGCGACAGGCCCCACGACACGGCAAGCAGTTGCTGGCCGAAGAACGTCAGATTAAACCATCTATAGGCCTCGATCGCCCACAGGACGCCAAGCGCCACCATAATACCGCCGGCAACACGGGTAATACGATCGACAAAGACACCTTCCGGGGGAAGGTCGGTTTCTGTTTCAGACTCAATCATGTATGGCGCCTGCTGCGGGGCCGGAAAGCCGGCCCCGCATCACTCAGGACGGAGCCTGTTACATTACGCCCATTTCCTTATAGGCCTTCATCGCACCCGGGTGATACGGCACGACGGTGTTCTTGTAATACATCTTGTCGGCATGGAAGCCGTTGAACGCCCCGTGCGATTTCACGAGGTCCTGCTTGTTCGCCGCCATGGTCTTGATGATCTTGTAGACAACTTCATCCGGAACATGCGCGCCTGCGGTAATGAAGAAGGGATAGGTCATCACCTTCGTCGGCCCGACAATCCCGGGGGTCCGCTTCGACGGCTTCATCTCGGACACCCAGATTTCCGGATACCATTTGCGCATGGCCGCGATGGCTTCCGGCGAATCGTTGACCGAAAGGAAGCGGAGGCCGCCGCGATCGCGCAGCATGGCATGCTGTTTCATCGACGCCGCGGTGCCGGGGATAATGATCGCGATATCCTGCTTGCCGCGCGCCATGTCGTCGCCCGACGGCACGTAGCTCGCATAGGGTGTATTGATCATGTCCTCCTGCACGATATTGCACGTTGCGAGCAGGGTGGACTGGGTAAGCTGCAGAATCGTCTGGGCGGTAAACTTGTTGCCCATCCGTTTGCCCTTCGCGTCGCAGATCGTCTTGATCGGCGAATCGGCCGGAACCGCCAGAGTGGATCGGAGCGGGAACATCACGCCGACCATGCGGAAGTTTTCCTGCTTGCCCTTGTCCTCGAAAGTTCCGGTGCCCTGATAGGCGAATCGCGCCTCGGCGGCATTGTTGATGCCGAAATCGATCTCGCCCGCATTCATCTGCGGCACGATCGAGAACGACCCGCCGCCGGGACGGACGCGCACTTTCACGTCGCTTTTAAGGTTCATCAACTTGGAAATCGCCGTGCCCGCGCTGTAGGCAAGCGAGCCCTGCTTGTTGGTGCCAATCGAGTAGATGTCCTGCGCTGCGGCGGGCAGCGCGATTGCCCCCGCGACTATGGCCGCAAGTGCGATGGATACTGACTTCATCATCATGGTTCTCCCTGTGATCTTGTGTGCCGTAATTCAGCTTCTTTGGATTGTCGCATCTTATATACCGCCGCCGCGGCTTTTCATAGATTCTTTGCGTTACCCAATCGGCCCCAGCAGTGTCTCTCCGCCGAACGTATCCGATTGCGCTTCGACGGTATCCGGCCACGGATCGGATACCCGGGGACGCAGGCTGGCCGGGCGCGGCTTACCGTCCCAGCCGATCTGCTCCATATAGTAATAGAGCTGGATCGCATGGCCGTCGGGATCGATCGCGAACGCGGAATAGTCGATTCCCGGAAAGAGTTCCGGTGGCAGGTGTTTGATCTCGACACCCTGTTCATCGATGAAAGAAACCGCGTCACGCAGCTGCTGGTAATCGCCGACCTGCATGCCGAAAGACATGCATGACGTATGTTCGCTGAGGCCCAGTTCCTCGCGCAGCGCCATCGGGTACAGCGCCAGCGAATGATGCTCGGTATTGGCGCGCAGGAAGACGCAGCGATGACCGTTATAGGTGATCTCCTCGGTCACGGTGAGCCCCATCCGCCCGATATAGAAAGACAGCGCTTCTTCCATATCGTCGACGAAAAGACGTACCGGGCCGATCCGGATGACCTTGAACGGACGCGGCAGCAGGATGCCGCCGACATCGTATTTGGCTTCCATGTCACAGGTATGACGCGTGCCGTCCAGCAGGTTGGCGCCTTCCTTCAGCGCCGCCTGGACTTCGTCATATTCGGAAATCTGCGGCAGATCCGGTGTTTTCTGAAAACCGCGCTTGCGGAAGATTTCAGGCTTCGAGATCCCGTTCCAGCCGATCTGCTCGATGCCGTAGTACAGTTCGTTGATATTGTTGTTCGGATCGGACGGATAGACGTGCCAGTTCGACCCGGGCGTGTCGCGCCCTGACCGGCGGATCGGGTTTTCAAGACCGCGCAGCCATTCTTCCGCCTCCGTGACCTCCCGCAGACTGCCGACCTGCCAGGTGATCTGGTTGATGGTCACATCGTCGCGCTTCGACGGGCCGGCAAGCTGGTCGAGGATCCGCTTCGGGAACACGACGAAGGAATGGTGGTCGGTGCCATGGCGCAGAAAGTATCCGATGCCGCTGCCCAGGGTCTTGCGCAGTTCCTGATCCTCGATCCGGCTGCCGAAATCGATGGGATCGGAGACGCTGAAACCGAGGACATCCGTATAGAATTTCAGACCGGCCTCGACGTCACGGACGTTGAAGCCGAAATGGCCGAGACGCCTGATCTTGAACGGACGATCCAGTCGAACGCCCCCGACGTTGTAACCGCTTACCGATGTACCTTCCATTATGCCCTCTCTCCCTGCTTATCGCGCGATCTGCGCCATTGGCGAAACTGCCGCGATGCCCGTGCAAACATTGCTCAAGATCGTCATTCCTCAAACTACGGCTCTGTCGCCGATCTCGTCATCCCGGGCCGGAAGCGGTTCGGGCTGGTCGACCCCCAATCGCTCCGCAACGGCCGCAAGGCGGCTGATCGTACCCGCAGCAAGCGGTATGCCGGTGGACATCCGTTCCTCGGCAAGCCGGAACCCGCGCTCTCCCGGCATCAGAATTTCATCCGTCGCTGGGGCCTTTGGCAAGCCTTTAAGCGTGCCGGACAATTCAGCGACCTGCATCAAAAAGGCTTTCGGGTCGCAGAAGCTGCCAATGTTCAGCGCGAGGGCGGCGCCATTCATCACACCCTTGCGTCCGGAAAATGCCTCGGTAATCACGGGGTTGGCCGCCAGCACGCTCGCCAGTACCTCGAACATCAGCGACAGCCCTGCGCCCTTGGGACCGCCCATGGGCGTCAGCGTCGAAACGTCTGCAGGATCGGTCGCGGGCCGCCCTTCGGAATCGATCGCCCAGCCTTCTGGAATGGGCGTGCCTGCATCCTTTGCAGCCATGATCTTGCCAAGCGCCACGGCAGAGGTCGACATATCCAGCAGCAGAGGCGCCCCGTCTGACGGAGCTGCAATCGCGACCGGATTCGTCGATACGCCTGAGACCCGCGCGCCCTGATAGGCCATCAAAGGGCCCGAGGCCGTAATGACGATGCCGATCTGGCCGCGCTGCGCCGCGCGGAGCGCATAGTATCCGACAGCGCCGGAATGGGTGATATTCCGGGCGGCGCACCAGCCGATCCCGAGACGTCCGGCAATATCGATGGCATGGTCCATCGCGGTCACCATGGCCGATGCACCGGGCGCGCGCGCCGCTTCGAGCAGGGCTACCGCCCCTTCCTCCCGCACGATTTTCGGCTCCGCTGCAGGATCTATAATCCCGAGCTCGATCATCTCGAGGTAGCGCGGGATACGGAGAATGCCGTGCGAATCCGTTCCGCGCGCATTGGCCCATATCAGGACATCGGCCGTCTGCCTCGCATGATCGGCGCTGAAGCCGCCCGCACGGAGCAGGGCCGCGCTGTAGTCGATGAGGTCCTGGGGCCGGAAAAGAGTCATCAAGCCGCCCGCAGCGGTGTCGGAAAGAACTTGTCCAGCCAGGCCTTGATGAGACTGCGTGTATGGGGCGCGTCTTCTTCAGATAACGGGAAATGCGACACGCCGGTCGGGATCATCAGCTCCGCATTTGCCCCCGCCTTCTCGAACAGGCGGATGGACTGCTCCGTCGGCGTGACAACATCGCCCGCAGTATGGAACAACAGCAGGGGGCGCGGCGCGATTTCGGCGACGACATCTTCCGCTCTGAAATTATACATGCTGATCGCCGTTTCCACCGGCACCTCGAACTGCGCCTTGGGCGACAGGTTCTTGCGCAGTTCCTCCGGGATCGGCACCACGTCGAAGCGCGACACCCATAGACTTTTGCCGGTCTCGGCCTTTTGCTCTCGGCCGCGCTCCAGGATGTCGGTGAATTTCGCCCATGCTTCCGGCGTCGGGTGCTGGCCGCGGAACTTTCGTTCGCCATCGCCCCAGCCGCACAGGGACATGACACAGGCGATACGTTCGTCGATGCCGCCGGCAAAGACCGCCACGGCAGCGCCGAAGCTGTGCCCGGTTACGCCGATCCGGTCCGGGTCGACTTCTTCCCGTTCGGAAATGAATGTCAGGGCATTCTTGGTATCGGCGACCTGGTCGAAGCAACGCACTTCGCCGCGGGCACCTTCGCTCTCGCCGCAGCCGCGGAAATCGATCCGGAACGCGCAATAACCCAGCTCCTCAAGCATGTCTGTGACCAGTTCGACATGCGACTTGTCCTTGGTCCCGACAAAGCCATGCAAGACGATGAACGTGGGAAGCTTCTCGCCCGGTTTGCGACCGTCCGGCACATGCAGGACGCCTGAAAGTTTCAAGCCGTCCGACATGAAGGTAAGAGGATGCTGCATTCGGTTTCCGTCCCTGTTTTCCATCCGTTTGGAACCTTGCCGCCGGCATTCACCGCCGCCGATTACCGGGCATTCACAATGCCGCGGCGGCTTGGATCCCTATATCACGGATATCTAGCACTTACTTTCCGCAATCGCAATTATTTTCGAATATTTTATTTTAGTCGAATAATTAGATATGTTTCCGCCTTCTCCATCCGACCCGACATTATCTTATCGGCCTCAGTCCTGTTGGCCGGAGCGAATCGCGTTCTCCACAAGCTGTATATTCGAAAATTTGTGTTCCATTGAAAATTTGTGCCTGACGGCCTATAAAAAGGCTTGTTTGCAGAGCGATCCGGGATCGGAACGCACCCTCTGAATTTCAGCCCGAGAAACCGAAACGATGGATGCGCCCAATACATACCAGCCAGGCGGACGCGACATCGTCGCGTTGCTCCGGTCCGATATCGTCAGCAGCGTCCATGCGCCGGAAACACGGCTGAAATTCGCGGAACTCAGCAAATCCTACCATGTCGGCATCGGTACGCTGCGCGAAGCGCTTTCCCAACTGGTGTCAGAAGGTTTTGTCACAGTAGAAGCCGGAAAGGGCTTCAAGGTTGCCCCTGTCTCGGCCGAGGAACTCGTCGAAATTACCGGCCATTTTATCGAGTTTGAAAAACGCGCCATTGCCGAATCCATCGCCGCCGGCGATGACGACTGGGAAAGCAATATCGTCGCAACACACCACCGCCTCAGCATCATCGAAAGCCTGCCCTGGGCGGAGCGCATGGAACGCCACTCCGAATGGGTAGAGCGCCATCGCGCCTTTCACGAATCTCTGGTTGCCGCCTGCCGCGGGACATGGCTGTTCCGCCTTCGGTCAATCATGTTCGACCAGCTCGACCGGTATCGGTTCGTATCGAAAAACTTTTCGGAAGGCATGGGCAGAAAGAAATTCGACGAGCACCGCAACATCATGCAGTCAACGATCGGGCGCGATGCCGAAAAGGCCGCCCGACTGATCGAGGAACACATCCGCGACACCTCCGACCGCGCGCTCACGATGTTGTAGGCTTTCGGCCGGGGCGTCGTCTTTGCCGCCCGGACCATCAGAAAACGACGCCGGGACGGCAAGTTCAGGGAATCAGGCCGTCTTCCATTTTCAGACAATAATCGGCAATCGCATCCGAATGCGTGAACCATACCTTATCCCGCGCGGGATGCTCGACGATGTGTTTGAGCGCCTTGCGGAGCGGCGCCAGCCGGTAGGGTTGCCCGGAAATATACGTGTGCAGCGATGCGCAATAGACGACGGGGCGATCGTCGCTCTGGCGGAGAAGCTCCTCGAACTGATCGACCATCATATCGGCGAACTCGCGTCCCGTGTGCTGGCGGAAAACCGCCTGGCCGATATCGTTCAGTTCGAACGGATAGGGCACGGAGAGCAGCCTTCCGGCGCGGGTGTTCAGCCAGACAGGCTGATCGTCGCACGGCCAGTCAAGCAGATAGCTGTATCCCGCTTCCTTGATCAGGTCCGGAGTGACGGGCGTTTCCGCCACGCCGGGGCCGAGCCAGCCTTTCGGAGCCTGTCCCTCGTGACGCGCGATCGTTTCCGTCGCCTCGGTGATGAGCTTTTTCTCATCGTCTTCCCACATCCCCCGCTGAACCTCTGCATTGGTGCGGCCATGACCGACGATGGGGTCGCCGCGGCGCCGGATGCGGTCGATGATCTCCGGGTAGTCGTCATACACGAGACTGTTCAACAGGCAGGAGGCCGGCAGGTTCAACTCGTCGAACAGATCGAACAGGTGCCACACGCCGACACGGTTGCCGTAATCGCGCCATGCATAATTGCGGTGGTTCGGCGGTGCTGTGGGACTGACCGGATCGGGGCTAACCCCGGTGCCATAGGCGAACACTTCTATATTCGTCGCGATCCAGAACGCCAGACGCTTGCCGTCGGGCCAGGAATAGTCCGCTCTTTCAGGCAGGACGGAGCGCGCGTAGCGGTTTTGGTTAGGCAGCATTCGAAGTTCCTTCGCCGGGTGAGTCGGTCGCCAGCATCGTTGCCCTGATAGGACCGGGCGGCTGTCGCTTTTAAAACAATGCTTTCATGGGTGCTGTCGTTCAATACCGCTGCGAGATGCGGAAATGAGCTTCCGAAACCCGCTCAGTTCGCCAAAGCGGGCTCGGCCGGTTTCTTGAAGAACAAGGTCACCGTGCCAAGTGCCAGACCGAATTTCCGGACCTTCGTCCGGCTGAGCAGAACGCCGGAGGGCTAGAGAAACATCCAGTCGTCGAACGACACGCGCAGGGTTCGCTTTTTCATCTTCAGGTCCATGCGGTATTTCAGATGGAAAGCATTCCCGCCCGCCTCGCCGACCGCAATGCCGACCACATCGTCTGCCTGACCCTGCCAGGAACGATCGCCGGTTTTGCGGAGATTCCACGTTCTCGTCTCGCGCTCGCCATCGCTATAGAGAAACGTCTCGTCCAGTCTGAGGCAGCCGTCATCGCAGGACCCCTCGATATCGACGGTGAACTGCCGGCGCAGATTTCCGAAACGGTCCTCGAAAATGCCCCAGGCCATGGTTTTGCCGTCGAAATATTCATCGATCTCCAACCCCGGTTTCTCGGCTTCAAAGTTCTCCACCTTCATGCTTTTTCCCCCGGATAATCACCAGCGTATCCACGACGGGATCGATACGGCGCTGCTTCGACCTCGGCGACCGTCACTAGAAAATGACATGTTCAGCCGTAATTTTTTTATGACATATCTACGCGGTCGCAGGGCGTCTGGATCGCCGGAATCGAGAAAATATTCAGGTTGCATCGATTCTGTATTCGCGGAGTGAAGTCCGGGCGGCGGCACCCGCGTTGATTCCGGTTGGGTCGGAACGATTAATATGATGGTTACAGCAATGGACTTTTCATCAATCGCCTCCCTCGCCGTTTTCTTGGCCGCCAACTTTGCGACAGCGCCGGCCGGCGCCGTCTTCAAGCCGGGCGACTGGTATGAGGGCCTCAACCATCCCTCCTGGCGCCCGCCGAACTGGCTGTTCGGCGCGGTCTGGACGGTTCTATATGTGATGATTGCGGTCTCGGGATGGCTTGTCTGGGAAACGGCCGGATGGGCTGGCGGCAAGGTCGCGTTGATCGTCTATGCCGTGCACCTGATCCTGAATTTCGCCTGGTCGGCCGTTTTCTTCGGCATGCGCCGGATCGACCTCGCCTTTGCCGAGGTCCTGATACTCTGGATATCGATCGTCGCGACCATGGCCCTTTTCCATGCGATCAGCCCGCTTGCTGCGTATCTCCTGATACCCTACCTGTGCTGGGCCAGTTTCGCTGCGGTCCTGAACTACACCGTCTGGCAACTGAACAAGCCAGCCCCTTTCTAAGCGGCCACCGGATCGTTTAAGGTAACGCCAGGTTTACATATTCGCTGGCGGCACCTGCGCGCGCGGGACCACCTCTGTTAGGAGAACTTGACACCCATGGCCGTACCATTCCCATTCTCTGCGATCGTCGGTCAAGAAGAAATGAAGCGCGCGGTCATGATTGCCGCGATCGATCCCTCTATCGGCGGCGTGCTTGTGTTCGGAGACCGCGGCACCGGGAAATCGACGGCTGTCCGCGCGCTTGCCGCCCTTTTGCCCTCGATGCCGGTTATCCCGGGCTGCCGCTATAATTGCGCGCCGGGCCGGGAAAAAAGCCTCTGTTTCGAGGGATGCGCATTCCACGGCAAAGCGGCTGACGACCTGCCGAAACCGAAAACCGCGCCGGTTCCCGTGATCGACCTGCCGCTGGGTGCCACCGAAGACCGGGTCGTCGGCGCGCTCGACCTGGAGCGTGCGCTCGCCAATGGCGAAAAGGCATTCGAAGGCATGTTCCGATAGATAAATCGGGCGTTTTTGATTTTGAGACAGTGATTTCGAGTTAGTAATTGGCATTACGAGACAGTAATTGGATCTGATGGAAACGATGGACACAAGCGCCCCGCCTTCAGTTTTTCGATCGGCAAACGCGCCTGGCGGCCGCCCGATCGATTTTGACGCGGTGGCTGGCCTTGTGTCTGCGACAGCCGATATCGCTGTCGTGGTCGATAGCGGTGGAATCGTCACCGATATGGCGCTGGGCGACAAGAGCCTCGCGGAAAACGGCTATTCCGAATGGATCGGGCGGCCCTGGGTCGATTCGGTAACCGTTGAGAGCAAGCCCAAGATCGAAGAGTTGTTGCGCAGCGAGCACACTGAAAAAGATCGCCGCTGGCGCCAGGTAAACCACAAAGTGCCGAACGGGCCCGACCTGCCGGTAAACTATATCGTTTTCAAACTTGCCGGCGGCGACCGGCTTCTGGCGTTCGGTCGCCAGCAGAAAGCCGTTGCCCAGCTACAGCAGCGATTGATCGAAGCCCAGCAGATGGTGGAACGCGAATATGCGCGCCTGCGCCATTCGGAAACCCGTTACCGCATGCTGTTTCAGTCGACGTCCGAGCCGGTTCTGATCGTCGATGCCGCCAATATGAAGATAATGGAAGCCAATCCGGCAGCCTGCGCCCTGCTCGGTGAAGATATGACCAAACTGGCCGGCCGGAACATTCTCCCCAAATTCGCCGCCGGCGACCGCAGCAATCTTGAAACGCTGTTCAGTACCGCGCGAAGCACCGGTCGGGTGAGCGCCGTCGCCGCCCATATCGCAGAGAACGGCAATGAGACGTCGGTATCTGCCTCGCTGTTCCGGCAGGAAAAATCCAATTGTTTTCTTGTCCGGCTTGGCTTCGACAGATCTGAAAGCGTCTCAACGGGCGAATCGGCCGGAGAGTCCCTGTCCGACGTTATCTCAATGCTGCCAGATGGCTTTGTGGTAACGGATGAACGGCAGGTGGTTCTGACAGCAAACGGCGCGTTTCTCGACCTTGTCCAGTTGGCAAACGAAAGCCAGGCCAAGGGAGAACCCCTCAGCAAATGGTTTACCCGGGCGGATCTTGACGTACAGGTGCTGCTCAACAGCCTGCGCGATCACGGCAGCGTCAGGAACTTTGCGACCGAACTCACCGGAGAACTCGGCGTTCGCGAAGATGTCGAAATTTCCGCAGTTGCCGTTCCAGGCGATAACGGCACGATATACGGTTTCTCGATTCGCCAGATTTCCGCCGCGGCCAAACGGGTGGAGCGGGACCTGGACGATACCGAAATGCATCGGTCCGTCGAGCAGCTCACCAAACTCGTGGGGCGGGTGCCGCTCAAGGAAATCGTGCGCGAAACCACCGATATGATCGAGCGCATGTGCATCGAAGCGGCGCTGGATATCACGCAGGACAATCGGGCGTCAGCGGCCGAAGTCCTCGGCCTCAGCCGCCAGAGTCTCTATGTAAAACTGCGCCGATTCGATATCGGCGAAAGCGGTATTGGCGGCGACGACTAGCCCGCTCGGGAGCCTCACGGGAAAAAGCGTATTTAGGCTGTCGATTTCGCATTTAAGAGTGTCAATTTGAATTGACAACCCATACTGTCCGATTATTCTTACAGTATGAATTATCCTCAGCCCGCCGCCGTTCTCCAGCTGTTGAAACCAATCACGTGGTTCGCGCCGATGTGGGCGTTTGCCTGCGGGGCAATTTCTGCGGGAATGCCGATTGACGGTCGCTGGTTCGTTATCGCCGCAGGCGTCCTATTGGCAGGCCCGCTGGTTTGCGCCACCAGCCAGGCGGTCAATGACTGGTACGACCGGCATGTCGACGCCATCAACGAACCGGACCGCCCGATCCCGTCGGGTCGTATTCCCGGACGATGGGGTTTGGCCATCGGAATCTTCTGGTCCCTTGTATCGCTGCTTGTGGCCTGGCTGATCGGCCCCTGGGTGTTCGTTGCCGCTCTCGTGGGCCTCGCCTTCGCCTGGGCCTATTCGCCCCCCCCCCTTTCCGACTGAAACAGAACGGCTGGTTCGGTAATGCCGCCTGCGGATTCTGATATGAAGGCCTTCCCTGGTTCACGGGGGCGGCGATCATGGCGGCCGGCCTGCCGGACCCGCGCATCCTGGTCCTTGCCGTCCTGTACAGCCTGGGCGCCCACGGGATCATGACGCTGAACGACTTCAAGGCCGTCGAAGGCGACAAGGAACTCGGCATCCGCTCCCTGCCGGTGCAACTCGGCGTCGAACGGTCCGTCCGGCTCGCCTGCTGGATCATGATCGTGCCGCAGATTGTCGTCGTTCTTCTGCTGGTGCGCTGGGACATGCCCTACTACGCCCTGGGCATCTGCTGCCTGATCGCCGGACAATTCGCGCTTATGCCGCGCCTGTTGCGCGATCCGAAAGGCCAGGCCCTTTGGTACAACGCCACCGGAACGTCGCTTTACGTTCTTGGAATGCTGCTCTGTGCGTTTGCGCTCAACAGCTCCCCCCCGGAACAGGAGGCTCTATCTGATGTCCCAGAAACCGCTCGGCTGGCTCGGCATTCTCCGCTTCGGCCTTATCCAGATGTCCATCGGCTCCGCCGTCGTGCTGACGACATCAACCCTGAACCGGGTCATGGTGGTGGAACTCGCTCTTCCGGCGATGCTGCCCGGCGCATTGGTCGGACTTCACTATGCCATCCAGATTTTGCGCCCTCGCTGGGGCTACGGATCCGACGTCGGCGGGCGGCGTACGCCCTGGATTATCGGCGGGATGATGGTGCTCGTCACCGGGGTCGTTCTTGCCGCCTGCGCGACGGGACTTATGGGGACAGACCGAACTGCGGGAATTGCCCTTGCCGTATTTGCCTTTCTGACCATTGGCGCCGGCGCCGGTGCCTGCGGCACGTCCCTGCTGGTATTGCTGGCCATCCGCGTCGACGAACGGAAGCGCGCCGCCGCGGCAACCACGGTTTGGCTGATGATGATCGCCGGATTGGCGGTAACAGCATCTGTCGCCGGACAGTTTCTCGACCCGTATTCGCCGGGTCGGCTGATCGCCGTCACAGGATGCGTCGCCGCCATTGCGATGACGCTGACGCTTATCGGGATTTGGGGCGTCGAGGGGCGGACAGATCGCATCGCCGATCCCCGCAGCCCCCTCCCCCAAAAGACTGAAGCGAAGAAAGGACCGGGCTTTTTCGCCGCCCTGCGCGACGTCTGGAGTGAATCGAGCTCACGGCGCTTTGCCCTGTTCGTTTTCGTTTCGATGTTCGCCTATAGCGCCCAGGATCTGATCCTCGAACCTTTCGCCGGCACCGTGTTCGGGATGACTCCCGGCGAATCGACACAGCTCTCCGGCCTGCAGCATGGCGGGGTTTTCATCGGCATGGTGATGGTCGCGCTGTTCGGAAGCGTTATCGCACGCGGGCGTTACGGCTCGATGCGGGCCTGGGCGGTTGGCGGTTGCATCGCCTCGGCATTCGCGCTTTTCGCGATCTCGGCCGCCGGATCCTTTGGCCCGGCTTTCCCGATCCAGACGGCGGTATTCGCCCTCGGCGTCGCAAATGGCGCTTTCGCGGTCGCCGCCATCGGCTCGATGATGGGGCTGGTGCGTGAAGGGCGCGAGAAACGCGAAGGTACCCGCATGGGAATGTGGGGTGCAGCCCAGGGAATCGCCTTCGGCCTTGGCGGGTTCATGGGCACCGTCGCGGTCGATTCGGTTCGTTTCGCGAGCGGCTCGCCAGAGACGGCCTATGCAGCCGTCTTCGCCATCGAAGGTATTCTGTTCGTATTGGCGGGCTATCTGGCGCTGAGAGTGACCCAGCGGGTCCGGAAAGAGGCGTTCGGCTTCCGCGCCGGCACGTCCGCAAGTTCAACATAACAACGCATCCCAGGGAGACGACCAATGGAAAAAGCAAACGTATTTGACGTTGTCGTTATCGGCGGCGGCCCCTCGGGGGCCACGGCGGCAACGGAACTCGCACGGAAAGGGTTGCATGTCATGCTGCTCGATCGCGCCGGTCGGGTTAAGCCCTGCGGCGGCGCGGTGCCGCCTCGACTGATCCGCGATTTCGACATTCCGCAGGATCAGATCGTGGCCACGGTAAAATCCGCCCGGATCATTTCGCCCTCGGATCGCGGCGTCGATATGCCGATCGACGAGGGTGGATATGTCGGCATGGTCGATCGTGACAGGTTCGACGAATGGCTGCGCAACCGGGCCGCGGGCGCAGGCGCGGAAAGGCGCACCGGGATGTTCGAGCGACTGGAGCGCATCGAAGACGGCGATGTGATGATCCATTACCGCGACGGGACTGACCGCAACGGGCCGATGCGATCGGTGCGTACACGCGCCGTTGTCGGCGCCGACGGCGCACGGTCGACGGTCGCCACGCAAAGCCTGGAAAATCCGGAACAGGTTCCCTGCGTGTTCGCCTATCACGAAATCATCCGCTCGCCGGAAAACAATACAGACAAGTTCGAGAAGGACAGGTGCGATGTCTACTATCAGGGAAAGCTGTCTCCCGACTTCTATGGCTGGGTCTTCCCCCAACGGCAAGACAACCAGCGTAGGCACCGGCTCGGCAATCAAAGGATTTTCGCTGCGTGGCGCAATCCATGATCTGAGGAAAGACGCCGGACTTGACGGTCTCGAAACAATTCGCCGGGAAGGGGCGCCTATTCCGCTCAAACCGCGCCGGAAATGGGATGACGGGCGTAATGTCCTGCTGGCCGGTGACGCCGCCGGCGTCGTGGCACCCGCATCCGGCGAAGGCATTTACTATGCCATGCTGTGCGGTCAGCTTGCAGCGGAAGCCACCGCGGAGTTCGTGCGCACGGGAGACGTAAAAGCGCTCGCCACGGCCCGGAAAAAGTTCATGAAAGACCACGGAAAAATCTTCTGGGTCCTCGGGATCATGCAGAAATTCTGGTATTCGAGCGACAAGCGGCGCGAGCGTTTTGTCAGCATCTGCGACGATCCGGACGTCCAGCACCTGACCTGGGAATCGTATATGAACAAGAAACTGGTTCGCAGCCGACCGACCGCACATTTCCGCATTTTCATTAAAGACATGGCGCATCTCTGCGGGCTGGTTTCGCCGTCGCGATGACAGGTCGGCACAGAGGCAAACGCTGGAAAGCGATTGCCGGCGCGGCTTTCGCCGCGCTCCTCGTTGCGGGGGTCGGCGGCACCCTCACGGATATCAGCCCCTGGTACCTCGGACTGCGCCAACCGTCCTGGAAACCGCCGGATTGGGCATTCGGGCCGATCTGGACGCTGGTCCTCTCGCTGTGGGCGGTCGCCGGCTATCTGAGCTGGCGGGCCGCACCCGGCAATCGCGCCCGTGCCGAGATTATCGGGTTTTTCTCCCTGAATGGCCTGCTGAATATTGTCTGGAGCTGGCTTTTTTTCCGGTTCCAGCGGCCGGACTGGGCGCTGGTCGAAGCCGGTTTGCTCTGGTTGTCGATCGCCATCCTCATCTGGATCACGTCAAAACTCGATCGCCGGGCGAGCCTGCTGCTTGTCCCCTATCTGATCTGGGTGACAGCCGCCTTCGTGCTCAACCTGCAGGTTGTGCAGCTAAATCCTGTCGCCAGCTAAATCCGGATCCGTCCCGCCGTCGGGCTTGACCCAGTATACACGCGCGGCCGGCTACAACCCGGGGCGAGGCGATCATGGCATCGCCGGAACTGTCGGGGGTCGTGGACCGGATCGAAAATGGCGCTTTTTCGGGCGGCGACAAGGAAACCTTTGCCCCGCTCGTCGGCGATTTGCGTAACCATGACTGGTTTTTCGTGGCCGCCGATTTCGATGCCTATTCCGCCTGTCAGCGGCAGATAGACGAAGCCTGGACAGATCCGGACACCTGGACCCGCAAGGCAATTCTGAATACCGCCGCGATGGGCCGTTTCTCGTCCGACCGGACGATCCGGGGATATGCCCACGACATCTGGCAGGTGGATCCGGTTTTCTAGGGACGTCAGGAATTGTCAGTCTATCAAGACGGCACTGTTAGAAAAGACGGAATGTCGGTCAGGCGGCGACCTTTTCAGGGACGGCAAACGCAATCGCGTTAATCCATGTCAATTCCGGCACGAGAGCGGGCCGGTATGGTTGCCATCCAGTATCAAACGGCACCGATAGCAGGCTGTACGGAGTAGACTTATGACAAACGACGCAGATCTGGATAAACGCATGCAGGAGCTTGGCCGGAAAATCGACGCGGCCCATGAAAAAATCCGGCTTCAACATGTCTTGTTCGAGGAACATGGACCCACGGCGGACGATCTGAAAAAACGACACGCGCTGCTCAAGAAAAAACTTGCCGACGAGGTCGCAGACGCTGAAAACCATGGGCGTCATGTGACGGAACTGGAACGATCCTTCCGGGCCTGGATGGATCGATTATCTTTTGACGAATAATTCGTCCCCCGGAAACGTCCGCTCTTTCGGCACCTGACAGGAGGTGACGTCTTGCCGGGTTTATATCCGGTGAAGTTGTCGGATATATTGGCGGAATGAACGTTATCGTCGTTGCCGCCTTTTACCATTTTACGCGTTTCGAAGATCCCGCAGCCTTGCGCGGGCCCTTGCTGGCGAAGCTGTCGGCGCATGACCTGAAAGGGACGGTCCTGCTGGCAACGGAGGGGTTTAACGGAACCCTCGCCGGCTCTCGTGCGGGCATCGATTCTGCGCTGGATATTTTGCGTTCATTGCCGAATTCCGAGACTTTCGAGCATAAGGAATCCCACGCGGACAGCATGCCGTTCTATCGCCTGAAGGTCCGTCTGAAGAAAGAAATCGTCACCATGAAGGTGCCCGGCGTCGATCCGTCGGCAAGCGTCGGCACATACGTTGCGCCTGAAGACTGGAACGACCTCATTTCCGATCCCGAAACAATCGTCATCGATGCCCGCAACGACTTCGAAGTCCGGATTGGCACCTTCGAGGGCGCCGTGAATCCGGAAACGGCGAGTTTCAGTGAGCTCCCGCAATGGTTTGAGAACAATCGCGCTGATATGGAAAACAAGAAGGTCGCCATGTTCTGCACCGGCGGCATCCGCTGCGAGAAGGCCACGTCTTACCTGAAACAGCGGGGTATCGAAGACGTTTTCCACCTGAAAGGCGGCATCCTGAAGTATCTGGAAGAGATCCCCGAGGCGGAAAGCCGCTGGCGTGGCGAGTGTTTCGTTTTCGACGGGCGCGTGTCGGTGAAGCATGATCTGGCAATTGGCGAATACGAACTCTGCCACGCCTGCAGAGCCCCCGTGAACGCGGCCGGACGCGCATCCGTCAATTTTGTCGCCGGCGTGTCATGCGAGAGCTGCATCGACCAACGCACAGATGTACAGCGCGCCCGTTATGCCGCCCGGCAGGACCAGGTCAGACTGGCGGAGAAAAAAGGCGAGACGCACATAGGCGCGACGTTCGGGAGCGTCCGGAAACCGGCCGCTTTCGATGGGTAGGGCCGGCATCATCCCGGTCGCGCTTCCCGTTCTGTATTCCTTCCGGCGCTGTCCTTATGCGATGCGGGCGCGCATGGCGATTGCGGCGAGCGGCCAGACATGTGCATTGCGCGAGGTCGTCCTGCGCAACAAACCTCCCGAGATGATCGCGGCATCTCCGAAAGGAACCGTCCCTGTCCTGGTATTACCCGATGACCAGGTCATTGAGGAAAGTCTGGAGATCATGCACTGGGCGCTCGGCCGGAACGATCCGGAAGGATGGCTTGCGCCACTGAACAATGACCACGCTGAGATCGATGCGCTGATCGCGGAAAATGACGGACCGTTCAAGGACAACCTGGACCGCTACAAATATCCGACGCGGTACGAGAATGCCGACCCGATTCACCATCGGACACAAGGAACCGCATTCCTGGAAAAGCTGAACGCCCGCCTGACCGAACACAAGTACCTTTGCGGCGACGGTTTCACATTCGCCGATGCGGCAATCGCGCCGTTCGTTCGCCAGTTTGCAAACACCGATCGCAATTGGTTCGACGGGCTCGAGCTTTCCGACGTCCAACGCTGGTTGAAAACGATTCTGGAATCGGACCGGTTTTCCGGCGTGATGGAGAAATATCCCGCCTGGGAAAACGGCATGGACGCGCCGCTGTTTCCATCGGCCTGAAGCAGGCTGCAAAGCCCCGCCGGGCCGGATACGCGATACCCGGCCCGGCAGCATAAATCAGCCGGAAGCTATTTCTTTTTTGCTTCCTTCGGCGCGGAGATTCCGACCATTTCCCGAAACTTAGCGAGAAGCGGTTCCGGCGTCGCCATCGCGGTCTCAATCACGGACTGGATTTTTTCCGCGGTTACCGGGTTGACGATAATGCGCCGTTCCTGCGCCTCCTGAAGGAAGGCCGGGTCGGCAAGCGTTTCGACAAATGCCTTTTTCAGCGCAGCAACCCGTTCAGCGGGGACGCCTTCGGGCGCGAAAAATCCGTGGCCGACATAGGCCGGGGCTTCCATGAAGTCGAGCATCCGGCGTTGATCAGCCGTTTTCACCAGATCGCGCATATTCGGCACGTCTGCCAGGTCTTTTTCACCGGGACCGACCTGTACAAGATGGATGATCTTCTTGTCTTTCAGCCAGTCCGGCTTGGTCGATACGTAGCTGTTATAGAAACTGCCGCGACCATGGACTTCGCCCGCTTCCATCGCCTTGTTCATCGGTCCCGCACCCCGGTAGCCGGGCACGATTTTGAACTTCGTGCCAATGACCGCATTCATGAAGGCGGGGATAAGGTAGGCCGACGAGAGCTTGCTCGACGTCGCCATTATCACTTCTACCTTCTTCGCACCTTCCAGCGTGGTTGCAGGAGCAGTGTGCCAGACCGTGCTGACCTCCGTCATCGCCGTCACGGAACCGAGCCACTGGAACTTGGCCGGATTGAATTTTACCTTGCGCAGCAAAGGCGCATTCACCGCGATGGGCAGGGCGGCCCCCAGGGCTGTGCCATCCTTCGGAGCGGCATTGGCCATGAAGGACATCATTTTGGCGCCGCCGGCACCCGGCATTGCATCGACGACCATGCTCGGCTTGCCCGGTATCCTGTCCGCCATGTGTTTCGCAAGGAGCCTGGCAACGGTCGAGAACCCGCCGCCGGCGCTACCACCCGGATAGAAGGTTATCGTCCTGCCCTTGTAGAAATCGGCAACAGAATCGGCCGTGGCGATCCCGAAGGGCGCAAGCACTAATGCCAATGCGGCAGAGGTTGTCTTTACAAGTCGGTTCATCGTTTCACTCCCGCGGCGTTTTCCGCATTTTTGGTTTCATCTGTCGTTCCGCATTCATAACGGTTTCTTCTTTTTCCACTTTCTTTCTACCATCGAGTTGGCCTCATAGATATCAGTCGGTTGAAGAAAATATCCGGCCAGGCGGGCATTCCGGGCGTCAACGAGGGCTACGCCGGCCTATTACCCAGCGCGATCGATTTCCAGATTCGTTCCGGCGTCGCGGGCATTTCAATATCCCGCACGCCATAGTCCCTGAGTGCATCGCACACCGCATTTATGAAGGCCGCGGTGGCCGACACGGTCGCCCCTTCGCCACCGCCCTTGACCCCCAAAGGGTTGTTCGCGGTGGGCACCTCATGCAGGGCTGCGTTGAAGAACGGCAGGTCGTCGGCTCGAAGCAATCCGTAATCCATGAACGATCCGGCGATCAGCTGACCGGTTTCCGGATCGAAATACCCGTTTTCGATGATCGCCTGGCCGATCCCCTGCACGATCGACCCATGGGCCTGCCCTGCGAGGATCATCGGATTGATCGCCCGTCCCGGATCGTCCACCGTGGAATGGGCATATACGGCGATCTTGCCCGTATCGGGGTCGATTTCTATTTCCGATACCGCAGCGCCATTCGGAAAAGCCGCCGACCGCCCCCGGAACAGGGAATCCGCGCTGATACAGCCTCCTTCCGCCTGCCCCGCAACATCGAACAATCCAATCGATTTGTCGGTGCCGGTCACCCGGTAAGCCCCGTCCGCAAAAGCAATATCCTCCGCCGCCGCTTCAAGCAGGTCGGCAGCGATTTCGCGTCCTGCCTCTATGACTTTTTCGGATGCCTGCTGCATCACGATTCCACCGATCCGCATCGACCTGTCGGAATGGGACCCGCCGCCTATTCCGACGATATCCGAATCGCCGGTCACTATTTTTACCGCGTCATAGGGAACGCCCAGAATATCGGACACCAGCTGGGGGAAAACGGTCTCATGCCCCTGCCCGCTGGACTGCGTCCCGATCGGCACGGTCACCGTGCCGTCGCCATTTACCGTGACGGCGGCAAATTCGACGGGCGCGCCCACAGGCGCCTGGATATAGGATGCATATCCGATGCCCCGCAGTTTTCCCCGTGTCGCGGAGTCAGCCCGTCGCGCCGGGAAACCGTCCCAATCCGAGATCGTCAGGGCCTTGTCGAGGCAAACCTCGAACTCGCCACAGTCATAGGTGGTTTCCATCGGATTGGTCGCGGGAAAAGCATCCGCCGCAATAAGGTTGCGCCGGCGCAGCGCGATCCGGTCGACACCCATCTCCGCCGCCGCCATGTCGATCAGGCGTTCGACCACATGCATTGCTTCGGGCCGTCCCGCCCCCCGATAGGGCCCGGTGGGGACCGTATTGGTGAGAACGCCGCGTATGCGGGCGTATCCCGCACCCATCCGGTAAACCGACGGCAACAGGCGCGGACCGTTGGACAGCGGCACGAAGGAGACGGTATGGGCGCCGAGATTGCCCACCAGATCGGCGCGAAGGGCGAGAAAGTTGCCGTCCTCATCCAGCGCCAGCGCGGCGTCGGTATAGAGGTCCCGCGCCTGGTAATCGGTCACGAATGCCTCGGACCGGTTGCCCAGCCATTTCACCGGCCGCCCGATCCGTTTCGCCGCCCAGCACACCATCACGAATTCCGGGTACATCATGTTGCGCGGCCCGAAGCCGCCGCCGACATCCTTCGATGTCACGCGCACCTGCTCGGGCGCAAGACCGAACATCTGGCCGAGCAGCATCTTGTGCCGATGTACGCCCTGCCCGCCCGCATGCAGGGTGAGCCGGCCCTGTATCGCGTCCCAGTCGCCGATCGCGGCACGGGGCTCCATCTGGCAATTGATGACCCGGTTGTTGAAGAACCGTGCCTCTACGACATGCGCTGCAGCGCGGAAGGCCGCATCGGTCGCCGACTTGTCGCCCAGCTCGGCGTCGAGCGGCGTGTTGGCGGCGCATTCCTCCCACACAAGCGGCGCATCCTGGGCGATCGCCGCCAGCGCATCGGTCACGACGGGCAGTGTTTTGTAGTCCACGGCGACAAGGTCGGCCGCATCGCGCGCCGCGGCATCCGTCTCGGCAATGACGACCGCGACGATTTCCCCTGCATGACGCACACGGCCGGCGATAATCGGCGGCTGTGGCGCATCGAAGGGGACGGAGCCGTCGCGATTGACGAAGGCAGGTCGCTGCCATTCCTCGGTTCCCGCCGGGTTCGCGACATGACCGATGTCGCAGATCCCGTCCGCACGATAATCGGCCGCGGTCAGAACCGCTAGCACGCCCGGCGCCGCGGCTGCCGCCGAGATATCTATCGCACGAATCTCGGCATGGGCGTGGGGTGAACGGACCATCGCGGCATGTGCCTGCCCGGCAAGATTTATATCGTCGGAGTATTCACCATCTCCCCGCAGAAGACGCGGGTCCTCCCGCCGGCGAAGCGGTGCGCCGACCCCGGTGGGCGATCCGTCGGTAGTCATGCGCCGGCGAGCGTATAGAGGCCATCCTTTATGCGATCGAGGCGCCCGGCCTGGCGCAGGGCATCAAGCTCGCGCACCACGTCGCGGCCGTCACGCGAGCCGACAGCGACCATCAACGCACCGAAAGCCAACGGCCCATCCGACAGCGCCGCTTCCACGCTATCGTGGGTTCGGGGACCGGATACCGACGATTTCGGAACGGTATGTTCGAGCGACCGTTCGCCGAGCGGCAGGGTCAGATCGAACCCCGCCTTTGCGCCGATGCGGCTGCCCTGAAGAGACGGATCGAGCGGCAATGTCCGGAATCCGGAGTCGACGACAAGATCGCGGTCCGCCTGAAACCGGGTGGCAAGGGCCCAGTCCATCTGGGCATCGTCAAAGATGTCGATATCCGGATCGACGACAAAAACATGCTTCGAATTCGCGAGCGACCCCATGACGGCGGCAATCGCATTGCGGGCCTCCCCCGGCACCCGCTGGCGCAGCGAGAGCCGGACATTGAAACTGCCGCCCGACGATGTGGTGATATTGACCGCGACCGGTTCGCGCACGGCCGTTTGAAGCGCCCGCCAGACGGTCACTTCCGCCCGGATCGCGTTGAGCTGGGTCGTATCGGTCCAGCCGATATGCTCGCCGGATATGGTCGATGTCTGGAACAGTGCGTCCTTGCGGTGGGTAATCGCGGTCGCATGGAAAACCGGGTTCCGCTTGACCACGCCGTAATATCCGAGGAATTCGCCATAGGGCCCCTCCGGCTCGACATGGCCCCGTTCGTCGAGATAGCCTTCGATAATGTATTCCGCATCCGCCGGGACGCGTATGTCGCTGGTCACGCATTTCACGACCGGCAAGGTTGCCCCGCGCAGGCTGGCGACAAGTGCCAGTTCATCCACCGGCAGTCGCATGACCGCCGCGACATGGTCGCAGGGGTGCGCGCCGACGGTAAACGCCACCGGCAGTTTTTCGCCCTTTGCGGCGGATTTTTCATAAATGGCCTTCAGGTCGGACGGCGCGACCAGATCAATCCCGGTTTCCGTCTTTCCGCGCAGCATCAGCCGCCGCGCGCCGGTGTTGGTCCAGCCGGTATCGGGGTTCACCACGTAATCCAGCGACGCGGAAATATAGGGCCCGCCATCCATCTCGTGCTGCAGGTGCACCGGCAACAGCGTCAGGTCGACATCGTCGCCGGTCAGGATCACCTCGTGCACGGGTGCATCGCCGGACTCGATTTCGATCACTTCCTGAGGCGTGGCAAGACGCCGGTTTACCTCCGCCAGCAGATCGCCCGGCGCAACCCCGAAGGCCCTTGCCATTCGTCGGCGACCGCCGGTCATGCTGCCGATGATTTCCGCTTTTTCGGGACCGGCCTTGCGGAACAGGACCGCCTTTTCGTTGCCGTCCATCCTTGATGCAATATCGGCAAGGTCGATTTCGTCCTCGACAACCTCGACTTCGCCTTCTTCAATCATCTGTTCGACAAAGCGGCGCAGCCGGAATGCGTCCAGATCCGGCAATGGATCGTTCTTCAGAGATGTCGCCATGTTCCCGTCCCTGTTATTTGCGCACATCATAGGCTCACAAGGGTCATGGCTCCAGATGCCAGTCGCGTAATTGTGGGAAAGATCACGCGGCAGGCCGTTCTCTGTGCCCTCATCCCCTGTCGGTTGTGCCCGTATCATCGATGCCTGCCTCGGGCGGCTTGAATTTATGACCCAAGGACTTAGGTTGGTCAGGTCACGAACCCACGCATACGAGCCCGGAATGGCCGGGTTGATGTTAGGAGGAAAGGATAGACCATGCTGACGCTGCTCTCCCCCGCAAAAAAGATGAATATGGCGCGCACCGATAAAGGGGTCCCGGTGACGCAGCCGCGTCTGCTGGACGACACCAGGGAACTTGCCGTTGTCGCCAAAACCCAGACGGCGGAAGACCTTAAACGTCTGATGCATATCAGCGACAATCTCGCCGCCATGAATTTCGAGCGGTTTCAGGCCTTCAATCTGGACAACAGGAGCAACAGCGCCAAGGCCGCGGGGCTCGCCTTCGATGGCGACGTTTACTGGGGGCTCGAAGCCGACACCCTGTCCGAAGACACGCTTGCATACGCGCAGGATCATCTGCGCATTCTTTCAGGCCTGTATGGCGTTTTGCGTCCGATGGATGCGATACAGCCCTATCGCCTGGAGATGGGCACCAGAATGGCCAATGACCGCGGAAAGTCCCTCTATGATTTCTGGGGCACCCGCATCGCCGATCGCCTGAAGGAAGACCTCGCCGGCCACGCCGACACGACCGTGGTCAATCTCGCCTCGAACGAATATTTCAAGGCCGTGGATACCAGGGCGCTCGGACAGAACGTCATCTCGGCGAAATTCCTGAACGTGAAGGACGGCAAGGCCCGCTCGCTGATGTATTACGCCAAGCATGCGCGCGGCAGCATGGCACGCTGGATCATGGAAAACCGCGTGGACCGGGCAGACGGCCTGAAAGACTTCAATGCCGGCGGCTACATACTGGATGCAGCCGCCTCTAGCGATACGGAACTGGTCTTCTCCCGGCCTCAGCCCCCTAAAAAGGGGTAAGAGCAGCCTCTCCGAACGATGCTGTCCGTTTTCCGACAGATGGAAAAACGTCAGGTTAACACAGCAACCTGACGCCATTCCGCCAGCGCGGACAAGCGGTTCCGCTTGAAAATTTCACGATGGTTGAGCTGACGGTCGAGGGTTGGATGATACAGATTTATCGACGACGCCAGATTACGTCCGCGGCTGGTCCAAAACATCAAACCTACCCGCAGTAGCGATTTTCTCCACGAGCCCCTTTTAGATTAACACGGATCAACACCACGCCCGGCGCAGTCGCGTAGCTTCGACATGCAATCAATTGCCGGACACGGCCGAGACAGGGCCGGTTCTGTGCACAAAATGTCTGAAGGTGATGCCCGTTTATCAAGAGACAGAAACGGTACCGGACCCCTCCCATGGCCATGTGCTCGCCGTCAGAGGAGCGGTCGTCGACGTTGTTTTTGCCGGATCCGAACTGCCTCCCGTCAATTCCGCCCTGATTGTCGAGTGGGACCGCGACACCGCTCTAATCCTCGAGGTTCACAGTCATCTGGACATGGAAACCGTTCGCGCCGTCGCCTTTCAATCGACCGCCGGGCTCGCCCGCGGTGTCGTTGTTCGCCCGACCGGCTCGCCGGTCACGGTGCCGGTGGGCGAAGCGGTGCTGGGACGGCTTCTGGATGTGGTGGGTCAGCCGCAGGACAATGGATCGCCGCTGGCAGTGGACACGCCGCGCCGCGCAATCCATGCCCACCCCCCTCTCCTGAGATCGCAAACCGCTTCCACCCACGTGTTCGAAACCGGCATCAAGGTCATCGATCTCCTGACGCCGATGGCGCAGGGCGGAAGAGCCGCCATGTTCGGGGGCGCCGGCGTCGGCAAGACGGTTCTGGTCATGGAACTGATCCGGGCGATGGTGGAAAAATACCAGGGCATATCGGTCTTTGCCGGTATCGGTGAGCGCTCCCGCGAGGGACACGAGCTCCTGACCGAGATGCAGGCCTCCGGTGTGCTGGAGCGGACCGTCATGGTCTATGGCCAGATGAACGAGCCGCCGGGCGCACGCTGGAGGACGGCCCAGACAGCGCTCACGATCTCCGAACACTTCCGGGACCAGAAACACAAGAACGTGCTTCTCCTGATGGATAATGTTTTCCGTTTTGTACAGGCGGGCGCGGAAGTTTCGAGCCTGTTGGGCCGCCTGCCGTCACGCGTCGGCTATCAGCCGACGCTGGCAAGCGAAGTCGCCGGGCTTCAGGAGCGGATTGCCTCCGTTGCGGGGGCTGCAGTCACCGCCATCCAGGCGGTTTACGTGCCCGCTGACGATTTCACCGATCCTGCCGTAACGACGATCTCCAGCCACATGGATTGCGTCATCGTGCTGTCGCGCGCCCAGGCGTCGGAAGGCTTCTATCCCGCCATTGATCCCCTTGCCTCGTCTTCAATGCTGCTCGATCCGCTGGTCGTGGGCGCCGAACATTATCGAACCGCCGAGGATGTCAGACAGGCACTGGCGAGGTTCAGGGAACTGGCAGATATCATCTCGTTGCTGGGACTGGAGGAACTCGGCGCCGCCGATCGGCAGATCGTCCGGCGCGCACGTAGGCTGCAACGGTTTCTCACCCAGCCTTTCATGGTAACCGAGGCCTTCACCGGCACACCGGGCACCAGTGTCGCCCTTGAAGATACACTGTCCGGCTGCCGCGTCATTCTTGACGGAGAGACCGACGACTGGGCGGAAAGCTCTCTTTATATGGTGGGGACGTTAGAGGAAGCCCGCACGAAGGAAACAAAGGGCGGGACAGCGGACACCGACAGCGCTGACCAGGAGAGCGCCGCATGAGGCTGACGATCGTAACGCCCCTGTCTATCGTGGTGGATGAAAGCATCGACAGTCTATGCGCGGAGGATGCGAGCGGCAGTTTCGGTATTCTGCCGGGTCATGCGCCTTTCCTGACTGCCCTCGCCATCTCCATCGTGAGCTGGCACCGCGCCGGGATCGAGCGGTTCTGCGCGGTTCGCGGCGGGGTACTAACAGTCGCACAGGGCACGAATATCGCGATCGCCACCCGCGAGGCCGTCATCGGCGACGCGCTCGCAACGCTCGACGAAGACGTGCTGGCCCGGTTCCAGGCAGAGGCCGAAGCGGAAAAGGTGGAACATGTCGAGACCATGCGCCTGCAGATGCACGCAATCCGCCAAATGATTACGCGCCTGCGCCGGCGCGCGAATACGGAATCTTTCCGATGACAGACAAATTCACCGATCCATCCAAACCGGATCCGCTGGTCGCGCAAGCCCGGCGCCGGCGTGACCGCCGCGATCGCTGGCTGCGCGAAGGCGATATGTCCATTGGACGGCGCCTGGCACAAATCGGGGTCCTCGGCTGGATTATCGTCGGGCCCGGTCTTGCGGGTCTGTTCCTCGGACGCTGGCTGGATGCGCGCCTTGAGTCAGGAATTTTCTGGTCGGCCCCACTCCTGATTCTGGGCCTCGGACTTGGCGGCTGGACCGCCTGGAAATGGATGAACATACAATGACAAACCCTGATACCTGGCCACTATTCCTGATATTGCCCGCCAGTCTTGGCGGCGGCGTGCTTCTCGGACTCGTCTATTTCCGTGCTGTCCGGATGACCGCCGAACGCATTGTCTCAGGCAAAGGACCGGCCCTGACCATCGCATTGATCGCGGGCCGCGCCGTCCTGCTGTGTTCAAGCCTGTTTCTCGCAATTCAGGCAGGCGCGCTCGCGCTGATAGCGATGCTCCTCGGAATCCTGGCAGGACGATTCATGACGATTTACAGCACCCGGACGACAACCGCATGAAGTCACCGCTGGAAACGCTTCCCCTTTTCCATATCGGTCCAGTCCCGGTCACGGAGGCCATCGTGACGACATGGGCGCTGATGCTGGTACTGGTGACCGGCGCGGCTTTGTTGACCCGCAGGCTTGAACTGATGCCGGGCACGCGGCAGGCAGCGCTGGAGCTTCTGGTCGACACGCTGGACACACAGATTCGCGAGACGACAGGCGCCGGGCCGGGGCCCTATCGCGCCTTCAGCGGCACGCTGTTCCTGTTCATCCTGGCGGCAAACTGGTCGTCCCTTCTGCCCGGCGTCGAGCCACCGACCGCGCAACTGGAAACAGACGCCGCTCTCGCGGTGCTCGTCTTTCTGTCGGTAATCTGGTTCGGCATTCGGACCAGAGGCGTGGCCGGCTATCTGAAGTCCTTTGCCGCGCCGAATCCGGTGATGATCCCGTTGAACATGCTCGAAAGCTTCACCCGGACGTTTTCGATGTTCGTCCGCCTGTTCGGCAACGTCATGAGCGGCGTCTTCGTTATCGGGATTATCGCCTCGCTGGCGGGTCTTCTCGTCCCCATCCCGCTGATGGCGCTCGAACTTCTGACCGGGCTGGTGCAGGCGTACATCTTCGCGGTTCTTGCAATGGTGTTCATAACCGCAGCGGTCGGCGACCACGCTCAACGCCGGAACCGGCAATATGCCCAACCGGACGGGCCCTCTCCGGCCGCCGAAGGATCAGCTTCCCCACAAACCAAAAAGGATTCCTGATGGAATATGCAAGCATTGTCAGTATTCTCTCGGCGGCCTTTGCCGTGTCATTTGGCGCGATCGGGCCGGCGCTCGCCGAAGGCCGGTCGGTCGCTGCCGCTATGGACGCAATTGCGCGACAGCCGGAGGCAGCAAACACGATCTCCCGCACCCTGTTTGTCGGGCTCGCGATGATCGAAACGACGGCCATTTACTGTCTCGTCATCGCGCTTTTGCTGCTTTTTGCCAATCCGTTGCTGAACTGATCCGATGAAAATCGACTTCTGGAGTCTTGGGCTACAGGCCGTCAATGTTCTGATCCTTGTTTGGCTCCTGTCCCGGGTGTTCTGGCGGCCCTTGGCGGGCGCGATCGCAAAGCGCCAGGATGCGGTCCGCAGCACGCTGGAAAACGCCCGGACCACACAGGAAAAAGCGGAGGCCGCACTCGCGGAGCTGACCAGCGCCCGGGAAAACATCGCTGCCGAGCGCGAGGCCGAGCTTGCCGAGGCTGCCAGGACGGCAGCCGCAACAAGTGCTGCAACGCTGGACGCCGCCCGCGAAAAATCGGCCAGCCTGATCGCCGCCGCGCAGACGCAAATCTCCCGCGATCGCGAGGCCGCGGAGAAAGAACAATCCGCGCAGGCGGCTGAACTTGCGGTAGAGATTGCAGCGAAGCTACTCGGCGGACTCAATAGTTCTGCGATTCAGAACACTTTCCTGACGTCCCTTGTCGAGGCCCTGTCGCGGATGCCGGCGGATGACCGGGCTGCGCTTGCCGGCTCAGAGGCCGGAATTGAACTGGTCAGCGCGACGGAACCGGATGAGGCGCAGAAGTCGGAAATCGCCAATGCCGTGGGACAGGCACTTGGCGACACGCCAAAACTGACCTTCGTGACGGACCCGGCACTGATCGCAGGCCTCGAGATCCGGACGCCACATTTCGAACTGCGCAACAGCTGGCAACTGGACCTCTCAAGGATCCTGAAAGAGTTGAAAAGTGCCTCCTGAAAGAACGAACTGGCTCGCCGCGGGGCGGAAAGCGGTACGCGGAATCTCGCTGGGCCCGCGCGTCGAGCACAAGGGACGGGTCGAGGAAATCGGCGACGGAGTAGCCTTGATTTCGGGACTTCGGGATGTCCGACTGGATGAGGTACTGCATTTCGAAGGCGGCGAAGTCGGGTTCGTGAGGGTTCTCGACCCGGATCTTATTGGCTGCGTCCTGCTGGACGGCACCACATCGGTTGAAGCCGGCGACGCCGTCTTCGGGACGGGCGAAGTCGTAAACGTGCCGGTGGGCGAAGCGCTGCTTGGGCGCGTCGTCGATCCGCTGGGCCGGCCGCTGGACGGCAAAGGTCCGATCGAGGCTTCAGACCATCTGCCGATCGAACGTCCCGCGCCGTCTATTATCGAACGCGACCTTGTGAGCGAACCGGTACAGACCGGACTGGTCGTGCTGGACACCCTCTTTGCGCTCGGCAAGGGTCAGCGTGAATTGATTGTCGGTGATCATTCGACCGGCAAAACGACACTTGCCATTGATGCGCTTATCGCCCAAAGGGACAGCGACATGATCTGCATCTATGTCGCGGTCGGGCAGAAAACGTCGAGCGTCCGCCGCGTCGTTGACGCGCTCCAATCCGAGGGCGCATTCGAGCGATGCATTGTTCTGGTCGCGGGATCGGCGACCGCGCCGGGGCTGCAGTGGATTGCGCCCTATGCCGGGGTCACCATGGCGGAGTATTTTCGCGACAAGGGTCAGCACGCCCTGATCGTGATCGACGATCTGTCAAAACATGCCGCTACCCATCGCGAAATCGGGCTCCTCACCCGACAGGCGCCGGGACGCGAAGCATATCCGGGCGATGTCTTCTACACCCATGCACGGCTGCTGGAACGGGCCGCGAAACTCTCCAGGGCACGAGGCGGTGGCTCGCTGACCGCCCTGCCCATCGCAGAAACCGACGCCGGCAATCTCTCGGCATATATACCGACCAACCTGATCTCGATCACTGATGGGCAGATCGTACTGGATTCCGCTTTGTTTCATCAGGGCCAGAAGCCGGCGGTGGATGTGGGGCTGAGCGTCAGCCGCGTCGGCGGCAAGACGCAGGCGAAACTGCTCCGCGACGCCGCGGGCACGCTGCGCCTCGACTATGCCCAGTTTCTGGAGCTGGAGGTCTTTACCCGCTTCGGCGGCATGCCCGATGTCCGGGTGCGCCAGCAACTGACCCGGGGCGTGCGGATACGGGAAATACTGCGCCAGCCACAACATGCGCCTTTCCGCCTTGCCGACGAGGTCGCGCTGATGATGGCGGTCCAGTCGGGACTTCTGGACACACTGCCGCTGGAGATGATTTCCGTGTTCCGCGCAAAATTGCCTGCGACGCTCGACCGGGACGCCGCCGCCCCCCTGCGCGCCATCTCTGAAACCGGAAAACTGGAGGCGGATACACGCGAGGTTCTGATGACGGCGATATCCCGCCTTGCCACATCCCTGACCGATCGCGAGCAAGACAGGGACGCGATCGTCGAGAATGCAAAGGCAACCGCGCCATGACCGAACGGCTGGCTGATATCAGTGACCGGATCGATGGCGTCCGCCATCTCGGCACCGTCGTGAACGCGATGAAAGGCATCGCGGCCGCCCGCGCCCATGTCGCGCGAATGCAGCTCGAGGCCGTCGATGACTACGCGGCGACCATCGCGGCTGCGATGTCCAGCGCGATCGGACCCGGCGCCACCGCCTCGGCAGAGGAAACGAGACGCAGGACCGGCAAGACCGGCCTGCTCCTGTTCTGCGCGGAACAGGGATTCGCCGGGGCATTCAGCGAACGCGTACTTGACAGCGCCGGCGGAGACCTGAGGGACGAGACGCTTTTCCTGATCGGGACGCGGGGCCTGTCCATCGCCACTTCCCGCGGGTTGGCGCCGACGTGGAATGCCGCCATGCCATCGCATACGCCCGGGATTCCAAAACTCGCCGATGCGATCACCACCGAGATCTATCGCAGGGTGGACGAAGGGAGCATCGATGGTCTCGATGTGCTGTTTACGGGCCGGGACTCCGGGCGACCGGAGATCGTGCGGAAGGCGCTTTTTCCGGTCGATCTGTCTGATTGCCCACCCGCCGGGATCGAACCTCCGCTGACGCAGATTCCCCTAACCGCTTTGATCGACAGCCTGGGCGCGGACTATTTTCATGCGCAGGTGTGCAAGGCGGCGCTGCATGGATTTGCCGCCGAAAACGAGGCCCGGGTAGAAGCGATGTCCTCCGCAGGAAGCCAGATAGAGGGAGAGATCGAGGCATTTGAGGCCACCCTGCGCCGGGTCCGGCAGGAAGCAATTACGGCAGAAATTATCGAAATTGGCTCTGGCGCCGCCTCTGCGCGCGGTTCGAGGTGATTTTGGTCCTGAAGGACGACTACAGCGCGCTGCCCGAGGTCAGCCGAATTCTCTGGAGAATTCACGGTGCTGTCAGTCCGATGTGAACCAGTCGGTGAAACTGCTGGCAACCTCGCTTTCCTACCGCAAGCTGGCCCCATTCCGCCGTAGCCGTTGAGGGTTTCTGCCCGAGAATCTTATAGTTTTTGTGTTCGCGGCCGAATTCGAACTGATCGTGGACAGAATCATGTATCGAGCAAAAATTTTGGAGCGCAGTTACACTTCCGGGCATCGCAGCCGTCGGCGCCGACAATCATACGCCATCGTGCGCCGACGGTATTCATCCGAGATTACTCACCCCGACTGGATGACCGACAAGGACTGTTCTAACCCGCAGCGATATCGATTTTCCGGCTTTTCTTCCGCGCTTCCGCCGATTTCGGAAGAACGACTTTCAGTACGCCATCCTTGAAATTCGCCGTCACTTTGTCTTCGTCTACGGCTGACGGCAGTCTGAATGACCGTTTGAAAGATCCGAAACGTCGCTCGGAAAGGCGATAGTCTTTCTCCTTCTTTTCGGATTCTTCCTTCTTTTCGCCGCTGACGGTCAGGACATCGTCTTTCAACTCAACATTGATGTCCTTTTCGCTCACACCGGGCAGGTCGGCGGTGACGTCATAGCTCTCATCGGTCTCGGCTATATCGACGCTCGGCGCCGCGAAACCGGACGTACTACGCGACCCGCCGAAGGGGTCCCAGTCGAACAGATTACGCCCGGTCGGCAGCGTCGGAAACCGGGTGGAGAAACGATCGAACAGGCGGTCTACCTCGTCGCGCAAGTCAACCAGCGGGTTGGTGACCGGGCTGGCGACAGTTTCCGGCGCTGTCGATTTGGTATCGTCTTTGGAAACAACCGATTTCTTGCTCATCGAAACTATCCTTTCCTGATTCTACGCGCCCAATCAGCGCGGCACCGACTCTACGCAGAAATAAGCACGGGGAATTAAACTGGATCAATCGGCCCGGGAGATGAAGGCCATATACCCATTAGCCAGGTTCGTTCGCATTCACGGGAGATTACATGAGCAACGACCTTCGCGATCCGAAACGATTGTGGCATCTCCACAAGGGCGACGGCCCGGTTCTCGGGCTCGCGGTTCATGCGGGACATGAGATCCGTCCCGACCTTCTGCCCCTGATGAACATCGACGAAGCAACCCGCCTGAGGGAAGAAGATCCGTACACCGACCACTGGACACTGGCCTGCCACAACCAGCTTCTCACCCGCCGGTCACGGTTCGAAGTCGACCTTAACCGGGACCCCAGCGCCGCGATCTGCATTCAGCCTGAGGATTGCTGGAACCTCGATGTCTGGAAGCATCCGGTCGACGACACCGTAATCCGTCAATCGCTCGCGGAACATGCCGCTTTCTATCGCACGTTGCACAGCTTCCTGACGAAGCTGCAGAAACGCTTCGGCAGGTTCGTGGTGTGCGATTTCCATTCCTACAATCACCGGCGAGACGGCCCGGACGGCGCACCCGCCGATCCCGAACGGAATCCCGACATCAATATCGGCACCGGCTCCATGAACCGGGCCCTCTGGGGCACGTTGATCGACCGGTTCATGGACGACGTACGCGCGTTCGATTTTCCGGGCGGGAAGCTGGACATTCGCGAGAACGTGAACTTCACGGGCCGATACGTTGCCCAATACGTCCATCACTATTTTCCCAATACAGGGTGCGTCCTCGCCATCGAGGTAAAAAAATTCTTCATGAACGAATGGACCGGCGAGATCGACGCGACGCTGACGAACGCGTTGCTCGACGTCTTCCGGACGACAATCCCGGGCATCCTGGACGAGCTGGAGAAACTTGAATGAAGGAGATGGCGCCGATACCCGCAGAGTTGGCGCACAGCGCCCGCAAGACCCTGGCAAAAAACAGCCTCTTACGCCGGCGCCTTCCGGGCTGGGGACGGCTTCACATCGACCGAAAGCAGCCTTTCCTATGTGTCTACCGCCGACCGGCGGGCCGGGACGACCCGGGAACCGAAACCTTGCTGCTGAGCCAGGCCTCGTACCTGCTGGCATCGGGAGACCCGCAAATTCGGAGCTCGCTGCGATCATTGGTGACCGGTCTCGCGACCGAGCTCTCCGCGGCGTTCGGGCGCGCTATCCTGCTCGAACTCTGGTCGGCGCCGCCGGCAAAAGCCGCGCCGGAGCCGGGAGATAGTTCCGGGTCAATGGCATTCCGCATTGTCGCGCCGGCCCATGGCTTTCCGCAATCGGCGCTGGAAACGATGGAAAGCGCGTTGATACGGGCAGAATGGCCGGCAGAACCGGTGCAGGTCTTGCTTCACTATGAACGCAATCCGTCGCCACCGGGCCAGCCCCCCCTACTAAACGCCGATGAAGCGGAAAAACTGGATTGTGCGGTGTTGGGACTCGAGATACCCGATTTTTACCGGAACCCGACGAACGGACGACTATACCCCGGCATCCTTCGCGACGTCCGCCGCGAACTCGGACGGGTTCTCAAGCAGACCTTCTTCTCCTTCTCGCACACGGAAGGCACGTTTCGCCCGGTGCATTATCATGAACTGGGGCGCAGAGCCCTGACACGTGCGGTGTGGGAAGTCGATCGCCAGTTGGGGGAGGTTGGAGACGCTTTCGACCTTTTGCTTCATCTCACCCCGACGAACACGCAATCTGCATGGCGGGCCTTTCGCCGGGATAAATTCAGGCAGGAACCGGAGTTTCACTACCGCCCGCGAACCGTCGATCCGGGATCGCTGAAGCATCAGCTCTTTCGAATTCCCCTGGAGCGGATCGAAGATCCCGCACTCCATACATTCTTCAGCCGAAAACAGGATGAACTGGACCGGCAGATCACCATGCTTGGCGACCGCGGCACTGCAAAGGTCCTGTATGGCAGCCAGCAGGTCTACGGACGTCCGGATTCGACCCTGCTCGATCAGGCGCGGGCCATTCTGGCCGCGGTCCCTCCTCACACGTCAGATGACCGTGAGACCGATTCCGTAGATGCCGAAGTTTTCGCAGCCCACGCGGAAACGGAGCTGGCGCGGTTGCGTGGCCTGAAGCCCGATCTTTCCGCAACGGTCCGAATTCTTGACGATATTCCGGGGATCATGGTGTCGCGCGGCCACTTGCTGGTCGGGCGGGACACACGCGTCGCCAAGGCGCGCATCGCGGCCACCATACAGCATGAAGTGGGCACGCATATCCTGACTTATCATAACGGGCAGTCGCAGCCGTTCCGGCAATTGCGTACGGGCAGCGCCGGTTACGAGGAGCTTCAGGAAGGCATCGCCGTTCTGGCGGAGTATCTTGTCGGCGGACTGAGCCGGCCGCGGCTGCGCCTGCTCGCCGGCCGGGTGCTCGCGGCCGATCACGTTGCCGGGGGCGCAACGTTCGTCGACACCTTCCGCCTGCTGCACGACGATCAGGGTTTCAGCCAAAAATCGGCTTTTACCATCGCCATGCGTGTCCATCGCGGCGGCGGCCTGACCAAGGATCTCGTCTATCTCCGGGGGATCAACCGGTTGCTCGGGACTCTTGCCCGGGGGATACCGCTCGCCGATCTGCTGATCGGAAAAATAGCATTCGACGAACTGGAGGTGATCGAAGAACTGGTCTGGCGCAGGGTCCTGATTCCCGCACCGCTTCGCCCGGCATATCTCGACGACCCGGATGCGAAACGTCGTTTGCGCCGCATTGCCTCGCAAAAAGATACCGACATCCTCAAGCTGGTGACGGGAGGCATCCAATGAAGATTGGGTTTGTCGTCAATGACGTCATGACCGAATTGGTCGATTACACGACAACGCACCTGGCACTCGAAGCTGTGCGACGGGGGCACGAGCTCTGGTATATCGGCCTGTCTGATTTCACCTACGACCCCGATGAGATGGTCCACGCGGATGCCCGCAAACCGCCGGGACAATTCTATGAATCGGCCGCAGCATTACTCGACGACCTTCAGTCGCACCGTGCGGTGCGTGCCCGCATTACCGTGGATACGATGGACATCCTGATGCTTCGGAACGACCCTTCCCAGGATCTGCAATCGCGCCCCTGGGCCCGGCTCGCGAGCATCAATTTCGGGCGCCTCGCATTGCGGCACGGGGTCATCGTCCTGAATAATCCTGACGGGCTGTATCATGCCGTCAACAAGTCCTATCTCCAGTACTTTCCCAAATCCGTCCGGCCCCGCGCCCTAATCACCCGGCACAAGGACGAGATCAAGGCCTTCGCCACGGCGGAGGGCGGGACGGTCGTCCTCAAGCCCCTGACGGGGTCGGGCGGGAGGAATGTTTTCCTGATCCGGCCCGAAGATGCTCCCAACGTCAACCAGATGATCGAAGCGGTCCTCCGGGACGGCTACATCATTGCGCAGGAATATCTGCCCGACGCTGTTGACGGAGACACCCGTGTTTTTCTGATGAACGGCCGGATACTCGAACATCAGGGCAGGATCGCTGCCGTCCACCGGCGACGGCCGAAGGGCGACATGCGCAGCAACCTGAGCGCCGGCGGGTCGCGGTCGGCGGCGGAGATCACAGACGCAATGATCCACCTCGCGGAAACGGTGGGGCCTCGCCTGATCGAGGACGGCATTTTCCTGGCAGGACTGGATATCGTGAAAGACAGACTGATGGAGATCAATGTCTTCAGCCCGGGCGCGCTCTACGGTGCATCCCAGCTAACGGGGGTGAACTTCATGGAACCGGTCATCGTCGCACTGGAGCGCAAAATGGAGATTCGCAATCAGCCCGGCAGCAAATTGTCGAACGCAGAACTTGCGGTGCTTTAAGCGCCCTTGATTGGGTTTCAGCGCCCAAAACGGAATGCAAAAACTGGAAACCGGTGGATGGTATGAGCGAGATCGATACAGACAGAATCACGCCGCCAGTTTTGAAGAAGCGGCTGCAAACCGACCGACATCTCCCGGTTCTGTCCGATTACGAAAAGATTCGGGCAACTTTTTCCTGGGATACCGCCCGACAAGAGCTAGACGGGCTGCCGCAGGGGCGCGGACTGAACATCGCTCACGAAGCGGTGGACCGCCATGCGAACGGCGACCATGCAGACAAACTGGCGCTGCGCTGGCTGGGCCGGACCGGTGACATCCGCGATTTCACCTATATGGATCTGTGCCGGGAAACGGCGCGTTTTGCCAATGTCCTGCGGAAACTGGGAGTCAGCAAAGGAGAGCGCGTATTCGCCCTTTCAGGCCGTCTGCCCGAACTCTATATCGCGGCACTCGGAACGCTGAAGAACGGCTCGGTTTTTTCGCCCCTGTTTTCGGCATTCGGACCGGAGCCGATTGCCGCACGTATGACCATCGGCAGTGGCGTAGTCCTGATCACGACGGAGTCTCTTTACCGGCAAAAAATCGCCGGCATACGAGACCAGCTGCCGGTCTTGCGTCATGTCCTTCTGATAGCCAAGGGTGAGACACCAACCGCGGTTGAGGGAACCCACGATCTGAAATCCCTCATGGCCGAGGCGCCAGACACATTCGAGATACCCCCGACCGATCCCGAAGATATGGCGCTGCTGCATTTTACCAGCGGCACCACGGGCAAGCCCAAGGGAGCCATCCACGTGCATGACGCCGTCGTGGCCCATCACATCACGGGAAAATACGCGCTCGATTTGCATTCCGACGACATCTTCTGGTGTACGGCCGATCCGGGATGGGTGACGGGTACCTCCTACGGCATCATTTCACCGCTGACCAATGGCGTGACCATGATTGTCGACGAAGCGGAGTTCGACGCCGAGCGCTGGTACGCCATCCTGCAAAACCAGAAAGTGACGGTCTGGTACACTGCCCCGACAGCGATCCGCATGCTTATGCGCCTGGGTGATGCCATACCCCGGAAATACGATTTGTCGTCGCTGCGCTTCATGGCCAGCGTCGGGGAACCGCTCAACCCCGAAGGCGTCATCTGGGGCAATGACGTTTTCGGAATCCCGTTTCACGATAACTGGTGGCAAACCGAAACCGGCGGCATCATGATCGCCAATTACGCCGCTATGGATGTCAAACCCGGTTCCATGGGCAGGCCATTGCCGGGTATCGACGCCGCCATCGTCCGTCAGACTGCGAGCGGTATCGACGTCATCGAGGATACGGATACGGACGGCGAACTGGCCCTGAAAGCCGGCTGGCCGTCGATGATGCGCGGCTATCTCAACGAACAGGAGCGCTACGACAAGTGCTTCAGGGACGGTTGGTATCTTACCGGCGATCTCGCGCGACGCGATACGGACGGATATTACTGGTTTATGGGCCGGGCCGACGATGTCATCAAATCGTCGGGGCATCTTATCGGCCCGTTCGAGGTCGAAAGCGCCCTTATGGAGCACCCTGCCGTCGCCGAAGCCGGCGTTATCGGCAAACCCGACCCGACAGCCGGGGAAATCGTGAAAGCCTTTATCGCACTGAAACCCGATTATGAGCCCGGCGACAAACTGCGGCGTGAAATTCAGGGTTATGCCCGCAAACGACTCGGGTCCGCCGTTGCTCCCAAAGAGATCGATTTCCGGCAAAACCTGCCCAAGACACGGAGTGGGAAGATTATGCGAAGGCTGCTGAAAGCACGTGAGCTCGGCCTTCCCGAAGGCGATATTTCGACCCTGGAAAGCGATGAAAAATGACGGATCATGACACCAAGCCGCATCTGACGCGTCCTCACCTGCTCGACCTGTTGCGCCGGATGATTCTGATCCGACAATTCGAGGAAAAATGTGCGGAGCTCTACAGCGCTCAGAAAATTCATGGCTTTCTGCACCTTTATATCGGCGAAGAGGCGGGGGCCGTTGGCTGTATGGAGGCGCTGGATCCTGACGATGCCGTCGTTGCGACCTATCGCGAACACGGCCAGGCTCTGGCCCGCGGCATATCGCCGGGCGCCGTGATGGCCGAAATGTATGGCAAGCAGGAAGGCTGCAGCGGCGGCCGCGGCGGCTCGATGCATATCTTCGATGCCGACACCCGATTCTATGGCGGCAATGCCATCGTCGGCGGCGGACTGCCGCTGGCGGTCGGGCTCGCGCTCGCGGACAAAATGCAGGGGCGCGCACGGGTTACGGCCTGCTTCTTCGGCGACGGCGCGGTCGCCGAGGGCGAGTTTCATGAGGCGCTGAACCTGGCAGCGCTCTGGAAACTGCCGGTTCTATTCATCTGCGAAAACAATCTTTACGCCATGGGCACCGCGCTGACCTTGACCGAATCGGAAACCGACATCCACCTGAAGGCGGCGTCATACGGCATGGAAGCATCCCGGATCGACGGAATGGACGTCGTGGCGGTCGAAGCGGCGGCACGCGAAGCTGCCGATGCCATACGAAGCGGCGACGGTCCGCATTTTCTCGAATGCCGCACTTACCGGTTCCGGGCGCATTCCATGTTCGACGCACAGCTCTACCGTGACAAGGCCGAGGTAGAGCAATGGCGCGCAAAAGGCCCGGTGGTGCGGTTCACGAACTGGCTGCGCGCGAGCGGCAATCTCCACGATTCCGACCTCCAGGTCATTGAAGACGAGGTCGCGACCGAGATTGAGGCAGCGGTTGCCTTTGCCGAGGCAGGGACCTGGGAGCCGGTCGAACAACTGGCCCGCGATGTCTACGCAGGAATGCCCACGCCATGACCGGAACAACAGCAACCAGCGCCCAGACCACCTATCGGGAAGCCATTCGCGAATCCATCCGCGACGCCATGATCCGCGACGAACGCGTATTCCTCATGGGCGAGGATGTCGGGCATTACGGCGGTTGCTTTGCTGTCAGCATGGGCCTTCTCGACGAATTTGGCCCGGAACGCATTCGCGACACGCCATTGTCGGAGTCCGGTTTCGTCGGCGCCGGGATTGGGGCAGCCATGGGGGGCATGCGGCCGATCGTCGAAATCATGACGGTCAATTTCAGCCTGCTGGCGCTCGACCAGATCGTCAACAATGCGGCGACGCTGCGCCATATGTCGGGCGGCCAGTTCGGCGTTCCCATCGTGATCCGCATGGCAACCGGCGGCGGTAAACAGGTCGCGGCCCAGCATTCACATAGCCTGGAAGGCTGGTATGCCCACATTCCCGGCATCAAGGTGCTCGCACCGGCGACACTTGAAGACGCCCGCGGCATGCTGTGGACGGCGCTTGAAGATCCCGACCCGGTGCTCATTTTTGAACATGTCCTGTTATATAACATGCAAGGAGACCTGTCGCCCGATGCCGGGCCGGTGGATATCAGCCGCGCCGCTATCCGGCGGCCCGGGAAAGACATCAGCCTGATCACCTATGGCGGCATGCTGGCCAAGACCCTTGCGGCAGCGGATGATCTTTCGGCGCAGGGTATCGACGCAGAGGTGATCGACCTGCGCTCCCTGCGACCGCTCGACATGCCAACGATACTCGATTCCGTCACACGCACCCGCCGCGCCGTGATCGTCGATGAAGGCTGGCGCAGCGGCAGCCTGTCGGCCGAAATATCCGCCCGCATCATGGAAGCGGCATTCTACGAACTTGATGCACCGGTTTCGCGCGTTTGCAGCGCCGAGGTGCCCCTGCCCTACCCGGCCCATCTCGAAAAGGCGGCACTGCCGCAGACCGCCGACATTGTGGAGGCGGCGCGCGCGTTGTTTGGTGAAAATGTCTGAATTCCGGATGCCGCAGCTGGGCGCCGATATGGCGGCTGCCACCCTGACCGAGTGGCTGCGGAAACCGGGCGATGCGGTGAAACATGGCGATATCGTCGCGGTCGTCGAAACCGAAAAGGGCGCCATCGAGATCGAAATTTTCGAAGACGGCGTGATTGACAAGCTACTGGTCGACCCCGGGACGAAGGTGCCCGTCGGCACCGTCCTGGCGACGATCGACGGCGATCATACCGAAGCTGCCGGGGTCTCCACTGCGCCACCGCCGACCACTCCAACAGAGGCTGCACCGAAACCTGCGCCGAGGCCTGCCGAGGCCCCCGAAAAGCCCCCGCGACCCGAAGCTCGGCCCCGCTCACCGGCAGACAGGATAAAAATCTCGCCCGCGGCAGCCCGGCTCGCCGCCGAACACAACATCGACATTCGGGCGCTGGCAGGTACCGGTCCCGACGGCGCGATCGGGCTCACCGATATTGAAAACGCGATACAAGGGACCGCGTCCGCCGGCGGCCCGGAAGATAAGTCTACGGACACTCCAGGGGCGGCAATGCGACGCGCGATCGCTGCAGCGATGAGCAGATCGAAACGCGAAATTCCCCATTATTACCTCTCGACCCCGATCGATATGACGCGCGCGATGGACTGGCTCGAAGAAGCCAACCGGAACCGGCCGGTGACGGACCGCCTGATATACAGCGTCCTGCTGATCAAGGCCGTGGCCCGTGCGCTTGAAGAGTTCCCGGAACTAAACGGGTTCTGGAATGAGGACGAATTCCGGCCTGCCAGGGACATTCATATCGGCTGGGCGATTTCCCTGCGCGGCGGCGGCCTGGTCTCACCCGCCCTGCACAACGCCAACCGGATGGAACCCGATCCCCTGATGGCGGCATTACGCGATCTCGTCAAACGCGCCCGTGCCTTTCGTCTCAGAGGGTCCGAGCTAAGCGACCCGACAATCACCGTGACCAATCTCGGGGACCAGGGTGTCGAGACGGTTTTCGGTGTCATTTACCCGCCGCAGGTCGCACTTGTCGGATTCGGCAGGATCGTCGAGCGCCCCTGGGTTGTCGATGGCGCCGTCCAGCCTTGCCGTATCATCCAGACCAGTCTTGCCGCCGATCACCGTGTAAGCGACGGTCATCGCGGCGGGTTGTTTCTAAGCAAGATAGACCGCCTGCTACAGGAGCCGGAAACACTATGAATGATGAGACTCTGAAAAGCTCCCTGATCGACGCGATCCTTGAAATTGCCCCGGAAGCGGATTTCGATATCCTCGACGCGGATGACGATTTGCGCGCGCAACTCGATCTCGACTCGATGGATTTTCTCAATGTCATGATTGCCCTGCACGAGAAACTCGGCATCGACATCCCGGAAGCCGATTATCCGAAGCTTTTTACGCTGAACGATGCCATCGGCTATCTACGGGAAAAGACGACGCCTGCTGCGGACGCCTGACACTCATCCTTCCATTCCCCTCAGTGAATCGGCCAGGAGGGGGGCGAGATGAATGGTGTTACTCTGATGCGGAATGCTATCGGTCGAGCGCAGACGGGAAATGCCGGCAGCACGCAGCGCGGCCTCTTCTTCCGGGCCCCAGAGCGCATGAACCGCAAGCACCTCGACGCTCGCGACCCCGGCATCCTCTAGCAGCTTTGCACACCGGATCAGGGTGCCTCCGGTAGAAACGACGTCGTCGATGATAACGGCCGGCCGGCCTTTTACATCCGCAATATTCGGAATCGTAATATCGACCCCCCGGTCGCTCCGCCGGCTCTTCTCTCCAATAAATACTTCGAGACCGAGCGGTCGCGCCACCGCCTCAACCCACTGCCGGGATTCACGGTCGGGGCCGACAAGTAACGTGTCGGCGCTAACACCATCGGAACGCAGCTGTGCTGCAAACAACGACGTAGCCGACGCGGAAACGGTCTGCGCTTCAGGGAAGATTCCTGCCAGATCCGGGGTGCGATGCAGATGGGGGTCCACGGTCACGATGCCGTCAAATACCCCGTCCAGCAGCCGCCCGATCACTTTCTGGCTGACGGCTTCACCCGCGTGAAACGCCGTGTCCTGGCGCATGTAGCACATATAGGGCGCGACAAGAATCAGGCGTGACGCGCCCTGGTCGCGCAGGGCCGACGCCGCGAGAACAATCTCGACCAGCTTGTCATTCGGATGGTCCAGAGACCGATAGACGATCACCGTTTCGGATGTGTGAGAGACCCGAACGAGGCTCTCGCCATCGGGAAACCGGTGTACGGCGATCTCACGGACTGGAATACCAAGAGCTGCCGAAAGGCGGGCTGCCGCTGCCGATGTCTCCGCGAAGGCCTGGATTGTGGCGGCATTCTGCATCACCTGCTGGCCGCGCCTGAGGTCACAATATAGCCGGAATCTTCATTGGCAAGATCGGTTGAAAATCCGAAATCCGCCTGAACATGCGAATGAATCCGATAGAGCGGTTCGCCCTGTTTCACCGGATCGCCGACCTTTTTCAACAAATCGATGCCAGCGCCCTTGTCCATGGGCGCGCCCGCCAGCCGCGCGATGCGGGAAATACGGAAACAATCGATGCTGTTCACGGTTCCGGTAGATGGGGACGGGATTTCGTGAATCTTGACGCCGAGCGCATAGTTGGTCTCATTCCGCCCCTGGCCGTCGATGATGCGTTCCATAGCCGAAAGGGCCTGACCCGATTCCAGCAGTTCCCGGGCTCTGGCATGTCCCGCGCCGCCCCGAAGCGCCGGATCGAAATCGAGCATCCGGCCCGCAAGAAGCAACGCCCGGTCCCGCAAATCAGAGGGGGCGCCGGGTTCATTGCGAAGAACTTCCATCACGTCGCGCGCCTCGAGTACCGGGCCTACGCCTCGGCCGATCGGCTGGGATCCGTCCGTCAGGATGACGTCCAGAGTCAGTCCGACCTTGTCGCCGACATATTCGAACATTTTTCGCAGGCGGATCGCGCTTGTGTGGCTGCGCACCTTTGCCGTCGGACCCACGGGTATGTCGACAACCAGGTGCGTCGAGCCGGCTGCAAGCTTTTTCGACAGGATCGAAGCGACCATCTGTTCCGGAGTATCGATACCGAGCGGCCGCTCCACCGATATCAGGATATCGTCGGCCGGCGACAGGTTGACATGCCCGCCCCACACCAAACAGCCTTTTTCTCGTTCGACCAGCGACCGCATCTTCTGGATCGACAGATCGACATTGGCGAGCACCTCCATGGTATCGGCGGTCCCGGCCGGCGACGTGATCGCACGCGACGACGTTTTTGGAACCGGAAGCCCATGCGCCGCCACGATCGGCACAACGATCATGGAGGTCCGGTTCCCGGGAATGCCGCCAATACAGTGCTTGTCGACAACGACCGGAGCTTCCCAGTCCAGCCGGTTGCCGACCTTTGCCATCGATTCCGTCAGGCCGAGCATCTCGGCGGTGGTCATGAATCCGGCGCAGGCGATAAGATAAGCGGCGATTTCCATCGGCGAATACTGATGCGAAGCGATGTCCGTGATCACCTCCTCGATCTCGACGGCCGTGAGCGTATGGCCACCGATTTTGGCCCTGATCGCCTCCAGGCTGCGCGGCGGCGTTGCCTGAGCGATGCGCACACGGCTGCCTTCCGGCAAACCCAAGCGTCGAAAGGCCTGATTCCCAAGCCCGAGTTCATCCGCGCTGACCAGAGCCGGATCGTCGGCAATTGCCAGCGTCGCCAGGATCTTCTGGCTGTCGCCGACGACTTCTATCTTCCGGAGTGCCTGAAATTCCTCGGCCCGATAGATCGTACACGACCGCGACAACAGCGCCATATTTTCCGGGTAGGTATCGACACCGATGTGGCGGAGTTTCAGCATTTCAGGATTCCCGCGCCGAGGCCGCAGGCGTCTCGGCGCTGATCTGCGGCAGATCTTCGGCCGTCAGAGTCTCCCGCTCAATCAGCAGGCTTGCACCGGCATCCAGGGCGCTTCGGTGTTCTTCGAGAACAGATGTCGCGCATTCGAAGGCACGATGCACATATGCCCGCACGGCGCAGTCGATTTCCCGCGCGGTTTCTTCGCTATAGCGGCGCTGGCGTTCACCGAAGCCTGGCGGCGTTCCCATCAGGGGAACGGGATCGTCTTCGTAAGATGCCTCGCCAAGCGTCTCATCCATGCCGTAGCGGGCAACCATATTGCGGGCGATATCTGTTGCCTTGCTCAAATCGTCGGCGGCGCCGGTCGACAGCTTATTGAAGACGAGCATCTCCGCCGCGCGTCCGCCCAGCAATACCGCCATCTTGTTCTCGAGCTCGTCGCGGGTCATCAGGAAACGGTCCTCGATCGGACGCTGGATCGTGTAGCCCAGCGCGCCGATCCCGCGCGGAATGATCGATACCTTCTGGATCGGATCGGACCCGGGCAACGCCATCGCGACCAGCGCATGACCCATCTCGTGATTGGCGACCACTTTGCGTTCGAATGGATTGAGCAGCCGGTTCTTCTTCTCGAGGCCGGCGGTAATGCGCTCGATAGCTTCGTTGAAATCGTCCATAGAGACCGCGTCGCGACGGTGGCGGGTCGCGAGAAGGGCCGCCTCGTTCACGAGATTGGCAAGGTCGGCACCGGTGAAACCGGGGGTCAGGGCCGCCAGCGCATCGGGGTCCGTATCACCTGCAAGCCGGACCTTGCGCAGATGGACATTGAGAATCTGCACACGGCCGATCTTGTCCGGACGATCGACGAGGATCTGACGGTCGAAGCGACCGGCCCGCAGCAGCGCCGGGTCGAGGATTTCGGGCCGGTTGGTGGCCGACAACAGCACCATGCCTTCCTTCCCCGGATCGAAGCCGTCGAGTTCGACCAGTAACTGATTCAACGTCTGCTCTTTCTCGTCATGGCCGCCGATACCGGGAAAAGCGCCGCGCGCGCGCCCCAGCGCGTCCAGTTCGTCGATGAAAATTATACAGGGCGCCCGTTTACGCCCTTCAGCAAAAAGATCGCGGACCCTGGCGGCGCCGACTCCGACGAACATCTCCACGAATTCGGAACCGCTGATGGAAAAGAACGGCACACCCGCCTCGCCCGCCACGGCCCGCGCAAGCAGCGTCTTGCCGGTGCCCGGAGGTCCGACCAGCAGAACGCCCTTTGGAATGCGGGCACCCAGTCTGCCGTAACTCAACGGATCCTTGAGGAAAGCAACGACTTCCTGTAGTTCCGCCTTGGCCTCATCGACGCCGGCAACGTCGTCGAAACCGACCTTGGTATCGCCCTCGACAAATATCTTGGCACTGCTCTTGCCGATGCTCATAAGGCCGCCGCCAAGGCCCTGACGGGCCCCCATGTAGCGCAGCGCGACCATCCAGATACCAAGGAAGACCGCCGCCGGCAGCACCCAGGACAGGAGTTTCTTGACGAACGTCTCTTCGGTGCCCCCGGTCACCCGGACATCGTATTGGGCAAAATCGCGGGCGAGATCCGGTTCGACCCTGACGGTGCGGATCATGGTCCTCCCGTCGGCTGTCGGTTTCCGCAGAACGCCCTCGATATGCCGTTCGGTGACCAGAATTTCGGATACAGCCCCATCTTTCAGATAGGCCTGCAACTCGCTGTAGGGAACCACTTCGACCATCTGGCTGCGCTGCCACCAGGAATTCAGCAATATGATCGCCACCACCGCGATCGTGAAATACCAGACGTTGAACTCAGTCTTCTTTTCCATAGATGCCTTCGATATGGCGGCCCCAGTAGTGCAGATATCCTGCGGCGAATGCAGGTGTACCGCTTTGACTTGTATCAATCCGCCGATTGCGAGCGCCGGTTACCGAAGCCGACAGGAAAGACAGCCGCGATGCGCCGCACCGGAACCGTTTTCGCCATCTGACCGATAATAAAGGGCACGAGGCTCAATCCGATCGCCAGCGCCCAGCCGGCCGGCGGCGGCGGCACAAGGCCCAGTATGTCTGACAAGACCGGCACATAGACCGCAGCGAGGACCAGGCCACAACAAAGTATTAGGGCCGCCCAGACGAATTTGTTCTGCGTGATCTCGTTCCGCAGCAGTCCCGAGCCTGACTCCCGCATATTGAAAACGTGCCATAGCTGGGCGAGAGCCAGCGTCAGGAATGAAATCGTCACCGCTGCGCCCGGCTCCATCTGCAATACATCGATCGCAATTACAAAACCGGAGAGCGTGGCCGCAGTAATAATGGCCGCATAAGCGACGATGACCATCCACAGGCGCCGGGGCAGCAATGCCTCCCCGGGATTACGCGGCGGCGCCTTCATAACGTCGGCCTCCCCCTCGCCGGCACCGAGCGCGAAGGCCGGAAAAACATCCGTCACCAGATTAAGAAAAAGGATCTGCAGAGGCAGTATCGGCAGAGGCAACCCGCTGAGCGACGCCAATCCGATAATCATTATTTCACTGAGATTGCACGATAGCAGATAAAGAATGAATTTCCGGATATTGTTGAAAATAATGCGGCCCTGGGCAATCGCATGAACGAGCGTGCCGATCGCGTCATCCTGAAGCACGATGTCGGCGGCTTCCCGCGCGACCTGCGAGCCACGCATGCCCATGGCGATACCGATATCGGCCTTGCGCAGGGCCGGCGCATCGTTGACACCGTCACCCGTCATCGCGACGATCGCGCCGTTCGACTGATACAGCGAGATCAGGGCGAGTTTCTGACCGGGACTTACCCGGGCGAAGATCGGGACCTCCAGCAACTGCCCTCGTTCGTCCTCGGAAAGTGTCGATATATCGCCAAGCTGCGCCCCCTGCCGCGTTTCAGCCATGCGCCCATCTGTCAGCCCGACGGCATCGGCGACCTCGCGCGCGGTCGCCGCATGATCCCCTGTCACCATCACGACACGTATCCCGGCGCGACGACATGTCCGTATCGCGTCCTCGGCATCTTCTCTGGGCGGGTCATGCAAGCCGACAAGGCCGAGAAACGTCAGGTTTCGATAGAGATCACCCTCCGGATTCCCGGTGGTACCGGTCGCCAGGGCCAGGACACGAAGTCCCCGCCCGGCAAAATCGGCTGCCTTGTCACGCCAAAAGTGTCGATCGCGATCGTCGAGCAACCGCCTGCCGCTGGCGCCGGAAACGAACTCAGCGGATGCCAGGACAGCTTCCGGCGCCCCTTTTACGGCGACCCGGAATCCATCTTCACCGCGATGGACGGTGGCCATCATCCTGACTTGGGTATCGAACGCCTCTTCCCGTACTTCCGGCCAACCGGCAATCAGATCCGCCGGATCGATCCCCGCCCTGCCAGCGGCCGCAAGCAGCGCCCCTTCCATCGGGTCTCCGATAACGTGAATGCCTTCGGAATGATCCGGCTCCGGCGCCAGCACTGCGTTGTTGCAGAGCACGGCGGTCTCCAGTGCCTCCCGGAGAAACGCATGTTCGCCAGCTTCGATCTTCTGTCCATCCCTGATGAAGCCGGACGGCGTGACAGCGACATCCCCGTCGGCGAATCCGAGTACGGTGACGGTCATCCGGTTCTGGGTCAGCGTGCCTGTCTTGTCCGTCAGAATAACCGTCGTTGCGCCAAGGGTTTCGACTGCGGTCAGACGGCTGATCAGCGCATTCCGGCGCGCCATCCGCCACATTCCCCGGGCGAGCGCCAGAGTAGCGACCATGGGAAGCCCCTCCGGTACGGCTGCAACCGCCAGGGCAATTGCCGTCTCGATCATCAGCAATGGCGGCTTGCCGCCGTATATTCCGACCCCGCCGATCACGGCGACGAGCAGAAGCGTTATCCAGACGAGCTGCCGGGTCAGATGATCGAGCCGTTTCTCGAGAGGCGTGGAAGGCTCCTCTGCCTGGTCCGCAAGAGCCGCAATCTGCCCGAGTTCAGTCGCCATACCGGTCGCGACCACCACAGCCTCGGCGGTCCCCGATGTGACCGCCGTTCCATGAAAAGCCATATTGATCCGTTCAGACAGGGCGGTCCCGTTCGGCAAGGCTTCGACGGTCTTGCCGACCGGGATGGATTCGCCCGTCAGCACGGATTCGTCGCATCTGAGTCCGGATACCGACACAAGCCGCAGATCGGCGCTGACGATGTCACCGGCGTCGAGAATGACGATATCCCCTGGCACGAGCTGTTGGGACGGAATTTCCCGAACCATGCCATCGCGTCGAACCTTTGCCGTCACGACACTCAGTCGCCGCAAAGCCTCCATCGACCGTATCGCCCGGACCTCGGTCATGAATCCGATGATCGTGTTGATAACGATCACAACAGCGACGGCAAGACCTTCGGTCCACTGGCCAAAGACGAAGGAAAGGGCTGCCGCGGTCGCCAGAAGAACAACGATGAGGCTCTTCAGCTGATCATAGAAAATACTGAGAAGGGTTCTGGGACGGCTTTCCTTAAGCATGTTGGGACCGAACCGGTGGCGTCTCCGGCGAACTTCGCGCCTGGCTAACCCCTGTCCGGATTCCACGCCCAACTGCCGCAGAACATCTGCGGAAGCACGTGCATGCGTGTCGGTCCACCGATCGCGTTCGGAAGACGTCATGTCCCGCCCCCACGATGACGACGCGACGAAAACACCGGAGAGGTCAGACTATCCGGCAAGAATCGGACCATCCGGTCTCCCGGCGGCCTCACTTTGGGAAGTACTGTTCAAGCCGGTCAAATGCCCGCTCGATCGTTTCATCTTCCCCGCAAAACGCCATTCTGACGTGACCTTCACCGACCGGCCCGAATGCGCTGCCCGGTGTCAACGACACGGCGGCCTCCTCAAGCAGGCGCAAGCAGAACTCGACGGAATTCCGGCGTTCTACGAGAAGCCTGGGGAACACATAATAGGCACCCTCCGGTTTTACATAGTCGAATACATGCGGCATCGCATCGAGCCGCGCGCAGATCAATCTGCGCCGCCGAGCGAGAATCGCCTCGAACTCCCGGAGATGCGTCTGGTCCATCGATAACGCAGCGATCCCGGCCACCTGCGAAATGCGGGGTGTGCAGATGATCGTCGCGTCATGCACCTTCATGACCTCGCGCTTCAGAAACTCCGGCACGATCATGTATCCAAGCCGCCATCCGCTCATGGCGTAGGCCTTGGAAAACGTGAACAAATAGGCGAGCCGCTCGGATAACGCCGGAACGCGGGCAAGATTGAAATACAGATCCCGGTTTTCATACGTAAAGTGCGAGTACGGATCATCCAGCAGGATCACTATGTTCCGCACGGCCGCAATTTCACCGATACGGTGCAACTCGCTCTCTGAAAAGATCTTACCGGTCGGGTTGGACGGCGATACGAGTACGAGCGCCTTCGTCCGGTCGGTGATCAGGTCCGGCAGACCCTCAATATCGGGACGCCAGCCATTCGCCTCGTCCATCGCCCAGAAAACCGGTTTGCCGCCGCATAGGCGTATCTGTTGCACGTGGGACGCAAAGCCCGGGTCCGTCACAACGACTTCGTCACCGGGATCGAGCAATACATGAAAAAGCGCATTCAGGCCCTGCATGTTGCCGGCGGTGATCATGACATTCCTGTCCGCATGGGTTTCGATGCCCGTCGCAGCGGTATGTCGCTCTGCCACAAGCACCCGAAGGTCGGGCAGCCCGTCGGGCAGCGTATACCGACCGATTTCCGTATCCTCCTCCAGCTGCCTTTCGACCGCCCGACGAATGCCCCCGGGAGTCCGAAAGGACGGAAGTCCCCACGCCAGGGAAGCGACGTCTTCGATCTGTGCGCTCCGGATCGCCATTTCCTTGATCGCGGAAACGGCGATACCCGAGACGTTGCCCGATATCCGGTTGTCGGTCATGAACCCTGAAGACTCCTCCGGACATTATGCAGTTCATTGATCCTCGCTCAATTCCGGCGCCGCCGTCTTGATCTGCATCAATGCGCAAATGGATCGGCCGCGATCCGGCGGCCGTCCGGATATTTTTACTTTGCCGGCATGCGTCAGAGTCCTGCGGCACCGGGGGCGGTCATCACCGGCATCCAGCATCCCCGGCCGGCAAGCAGCGGGCCCTTCTGGGGAACTCCGATGGTTGACTTGCACGCGGAACCACGAAAGCCACACGAGAAATAGCCAGTTGGCATATCTGCCGGGGAGGAGATTTTTGCAGAAAAAGGTGCAGCGCCTTTTAATTCATGCAAGTAAAAAACTAGGTATCCGATATTCTTTTTGACCTTTCAAAAATATTGATCAAAAACTCATAATTTATTCATGATCGAAGGCGCGTATACAAATAAGCCCCAAAATGAGGCTTTTTTATTGCAAATCAAAACGTATAATAGTTGTCCGGTGATATTTCGCCTTCAGAGAGCGAAATCGCCGCTTGATTTTGGGACAACTGCGACTACGCGCCGGGTGCGACGATGGACAGGTCAAACTCCGCGGGGGAAATCACCGGGGAAGGCGATGAAATATCCGCCCTTCGCGAGGAGCTGCGCGCGATCAAGGACACGATTGCCGATGGCCTGATCGTCATTGACGAAGATAACAAGGTATTATCGTTCAATCCGGGTGCCGAACGAATCTTCGGCTACCGCGCGGCCGAAGTGATCGGCCGGCATGTCAAGCTGCTGATGCCCGTCACCGACCGGGCAAACTTCGAGGCGAACGCAAAGGACTGCCTTCATTCGGGCGCGGCGATTATTACCGGGAGTGTGCACGGGGCCATGGGCTGCCGTAAGGACGGAACCACTTTTCCGGTCTCCCTGTCAGTGGGCGAAATGCACGATGAGGGAAAACGGCAGCTTGTCGCCGTCTTCCGCGAGATCACCGATACGGACAGTAACTGGAACCTGATCGAAGGGGTCGCATCCAATCTGCCCGGACCCATCTTCCGCCGGATTCAACATTCGGACGGCACGTTTCAGTTCACTTATGTCAGCGAAGGTCTCAAACGGTTTTTCGACCTCGATCCCGATGCAGTCAAAGCTGACCCCGATTATCTGATCAGGTCGATACATCCGGATGATCTGCAGGGCTGGTGCGATGCGATCGAAAAAGCCGTGGAGACGATGACGCCGCACGACCATCAGATGCGTGTGACAGGCGAAGACGGTCAAACCCGGTGGATGCGGGCTATTGCGCGCCCTCATCGGGCCGACAATGGCGTGATCGTCTGGGACGGGCTTGCCCTGGATATCACCGGGCAAAAACGCGCTGAAACCGAGCGCCGGGAAAGCGCGGAGCAGTTCAAGAATTTTCTCGAGGCCGCGCCCGATGCGGTGTGGATAACTGCGGGTGATTTTATTGTTTACGCCAACACGGCCGCGGCACGCATGCTGGGCGTCGACGACCTGTCGGATCTGATCGGAAAAACGAATGCAGGAATCACCGATTCAGACGCGATGGAAGAAATATCCCGCCAGCAGTCCCGGCTACGCAGGGGTGAGCGTCTTCCACCCTTCGAAATCCGGTGGCGACGGCAGGACGGCAGTGATGTCGATACGGACACGTCAGTCATCGGCGTCAGTTGGAACGGCCAGCCCGCCATCCTGACTATCGCCCGCGACATCACGGCACGGAAGGAACGCGAGGCGCAACTCCGCCAGGCGCAGAAAATGGAAGCCATCGGCCAGCTTACCGGTGGCGTCGCCCATGATTTCAACAACCTGCTGGCAGTCCTGCTGATGGATCTCGAGCAATTGTCCGACAGACAGACGGGAGACGAAACGGAGCAGCTTCTTGAGGAAGCCCAGGATATCGCGCATTCCGCCGCAGACCTGACCGCGCGGCTGCTCGCCTTTTCCCGCCAACAGGAGCTCCGGCCGGAACGTGCCGATCTGCGGAACCTGATCGCGGAATGCGTGTCACTGCTGCGCCGTACGATCGGCGAACATATCGAACTGGACACGATTACCGCAGGCGATCTCTGGCCGGTTTTCATCGATTCCCGTCAACTGGAGAACGCGCTCCTAAATCTGTGCGTCAACGCCCGCGATGCGATGCCTTCGGGGGGCCGAATAACCATCGAAGCGCAAAATATATCTTTGGATGAAGACACCGCCACGGCAATCGACGGGCTGCAAGCCGGCGATTACATCCGGATCAGCGTCACCGACACGGGGTCCGGCATACCCGAAGCTATCCGCGAAAAAGTGTTCGATCCGTTTTTCACCACAAAGGGAATCGGCGCAGGCACGGGCCTCGGGCTGAGCATGGTCTACGGATTCGCGAAGCAATCGGACGGCCGGACGACAATTGACAGCGAGGAAGGACGTGGCACGGTCGTCAGCCTGTATCTGCCGCGGGCCACCCTCGACAATGCCGCCGAAACGAGTGAAGACCCGAAGACAACAGCGGCTTTGTCGGGCGACGAAACCATCCTGCTGGTCGAGGACTTTCCACAATTACGAAAACGCAGCGCGCAAATGCTGTCCAAACTCGGCTATACGGTAATCGATACGGGAAACGGACCGGAGGCGCTTGCTGCGCTGGCAGATGCCGGACATGTCGACCTGTTATTCACCGACCTCGTGATGCCAAACGGCATGAGCGGTTTCGACCTTGCGGCAAGGGCGCGCGAAATCCTGCCGGATATCAAAGTGCTGTATACAAGCGGCTATGCCGAGGGCGCCGAGAGCGACTTTGGCACCGTCGATACATCCGGGCCCCGCCTTGGCAAACCCTACTCCCGTCATGAACTCGCGCAAGCCGTCCGCCGGGCGCTTGACCGCGATCAGGGACCTCGCGAAGATTCGGCCTGAAGGCGCTTGATTTCCCGGGCGATTTTCTCCCAGGTAACGGCTGCGGTTGAGCGATGCTGCCTGGAGGCCTTCGCCGCTTCTTCATTCGCCTTTTCCGCTGCCCGTGAGCCGTGATCCCGGATCATTGATTCTGCAGCTCGCATGATATCGGATGGGACAAATATGCTCATCTGAATGTAATCCATCACTAACCAGACCCCGCCCAATTCCATCCCGGCACGCAGTCGCCAGGACATCACGGGCACCCTTGCGACAATTCAGCAGGTCAGAAACGGAAACCCTGCCGATTGCCGCGTCTGCGCCGGCAAACAACGCCTTCGCAACCGTCCTCCGGCCTGTCGCACTCCTTCCCCTAGACGCCGAACGGATACGTATCCGGCAAGCCCGGCCCCCGCGCCGCGGCGAGTGGTGAAATGGCGGAAGTCCGGTCGATCCAGATATACTCGTCGAACTGTCGCGGCAGCACGGCTTCGAAATAATGGCTGGCAAGTTCGGTTTCGGGCCGGTAGATCACGCCGATCGCCCGCTCCAGCCGCGGCGTCGCGAGCTCCGTCGCGATATCCAGTTCCTGTCCGGCCCGCATCGGCAGGATACGGCCGGGTGTATCCGTCAGATGAAAAAGCCGTTCGTAACTCTGCGGGTGGGACGGTCGCACCTGTTTGACTTCCATCGGCCCCGACCAGTTCGATGCCGCGGCAACCGTGCCATGATCGGTGCCGAATCCGATGCGATAGGATCCCGCGCCAAATCCCTTGCGGCAGAGCTCGCCGATATTGTGTTCACCGCGGGCGCCCATCTCGGTCGCCGAGGCATCGCCGATATGGGAATTATGCGCCCACACCACCGCCTTGGACGAGGGGCCGTTGAACTCAAGGACGTTCTGCAATGTCTGGAACATATGGCTGTCGCGCAGGTTCCATGACGCACGCGACCCGTAATACATGATCCGGTAATACTGTTCGGCATTGGTGATCAAATGCGCGTTCTGTGCTGCGTCGAAAAAGCGTTCGCCGTCGCGCTGGATATAGTCCTGCCGGCCGTCATACAGATCCACGAGCATCTTCGTGACGGCGTCTTCGCAATCGCGATAGCGACCGGTCAGCGCCGCGTGACCGTAAGCTGCCGGGTCGGCCTCCCAGGGACTCAGACATCCGTATCGATGTTGGGCAATCACCGCCAGTTCCGGATCGACGTCTTCGAGATACTCGATCACCGAGCGGGCGGAATTGTAGAGGCTGTATAAATCGAGACCGTAGAAGCCGGTCCGGGTTTCGTATGCCTTGCCCTTGTTGTGCGCATGCAGCCAGTTGACGAAATCCCGCACCTCTTCGTTGCGCCACATCCACGTCGGGAACCGTCCGAACGCCTCCCACCCGGACGGCGGCACGTCCCTGTGGCGCACATAATTGTCGATCCGGGCCGCATCGGGCCAGTCGGCCTCGGCAGCAACGATATTGAAACCCTTTTCCTCGATCAGGCGCTGGGTAATGCGGGCCCGCATCCGGTAGAATTCGGATGTGCCATGGCTCGCCTCGCCGATCAGCACCACACGGCTGCCGCCGATGCGGTCCATCAATGGATCAAGATTGGCACTCTCGACATCATAGAAGGCTTCGCCATGGCGGGATATGAGACCGGGCAGCGTTTCGCTCACCCGCGGGCGCGCCTGGATGACGCGCGGCCGGGTTTCCTCCGGCGCAGAATCGCTGAGCTCCCAGCCCTGTTCGCCGATCAGTGGAACGAAGCGGACATCCGCCAGATCCTCGCGGTCGAACTGCCCTTTCTCGCGCCGCGTGACCCGCACCAGTTCCTGGGACCGCAGGTCGGCGCCGACCGGCACCACCATCCGGCCTCCGGGGGCGAGCTGGCTCTTCAGGGATTCGGGGACCACCGGCCCGCCGGCCGACACGAGGATCGCATCGAACGGCGCTTCGTCGAGCCACCCCCGGGTGCCGTCGGCATGCAGCACGTGAACATTCTCGTAGCCTGCATCCATCAGATTCGACGCGGCAATCTCGGCGAGACGATCGATACGCTCGATCGTATAGACCTCGCCCGCAATCTCGGCCAGCACGGCGGCCGCGTAACCGGACCCGGCACCGATTTCGAGCACTTTCTCGCCGCCCCGGAGCGCCAGGGCCTCCACCATGTAGGCGACGATGTAAGGTTGTGAAATCGTCTGGTCTTCGGCAATCGGCAATGGGCTGTCATCATACGCGCTCTGTCGCAGATGGGCGGGGACGAATTTCTCCCGCGGCACTTTTCGCATCGCCTCGAGCACGAGTTCATCGCGGACGCCACGGGCGTAAATCTGCCCTGCAACCATTTGTGTGCGTAGACGGGCAAAATCGGTCATGACAGATGCCTGCTTCCAGTCGGGAAAGGGCCGTGCGTTTCCGGCGCGCCCATTGGCCCATTCTCAACGATTCCGGGACACCTGAATTAATTTCGATTAATTCGACTGGACAAAAATGCTCGGCATCACCGCGTTGAGACCGGTCCCGATCAAATGGATCGCATGCCGCCCCCGTATGACAGGTGCCCAGCCTTCGGATCTCGGCGGACGCCGGATACCGGACGCACATCATGCTGGTCAGGCGAATAACCCCTGGCACAGCGTCCATGAAACGCCGGACATGTTTGCGGAAAGTCTGTCCGATGAACCGCCTGTCGGCGCGTTCCCCCAGGATCAGATTTTTACCTCGACCTCGTCACCGGCAATGAAATGGGCAAGATTCTCGGCGCTCACGACGTAGGCGGTCTTGCTGTCGCCGTCAGCGACAAGGGTGAAATCCGTGCCGGTCACGCTTCTCGTGCCGGCGACTTTATGAACGAGATGTTCAATTCCCCGCAGGTGATAGTGACCGGGTTCTATCGTCACATCGTTCCCGTTCGCGTCGGTGACCTGTATCGGAGCGAGCACCTGGCATTTTACATCGAATACGATCATAACGATTCCCTTTCTCCCAATTCGTCGGAACTATCTCCGCATCATCTGGCGGCAGGGGAGAAACCTAGGCTGTGGAATGTCGCCCTTGGTTGATTGGGATCAAGAACCGGTCTGCAACAGCGATTGTCCTTCCCCCCTAAAACTGGGCCATTATTTTTAGAGACCGAAGGGGGATGCGATGGCTCGGAAACGACATTCGGACGAGGATATACTGAAGCTTCTGCGTGAGATTGAGGTGACGCTGGCGAATG